>OBLI01000068.1_pt1 | contig 99985 bp, 99 predicted proteins | sample 1519701 | NCBI WGS metagenome assembly OBLI01 (sample SAMEA3663005, study PRJEB22513) | pig gut metagenome | biome: pig gut; feature: pig-associated habitat; material: faeces | place: France | collected 2012
GTTCATTGCCATATATTCACGTTGATGCCGTACCACTACTAAGTTGTTAACATTGAAAACCTATCTGATCACGACAAACCCGAATTTGCTATGCACCAAAATCGAACAGTGACAACTGGTTCGACTCCGGCATATCTCCAAACAGCCCAAGATCACTCATCAGATCAATCGTCGTCTTTGACACCTTTGTGCGCTCCCTGAAATCATCTTTCGACAGAAAAATTCCGTCTTTTGCAGCCTCTGCAATTGCGACTGCAGCGTTATCACCGAGTCCGTCAATCGTATTGAGTGCCGGAAGCAGCTTACCGTCCACAATCTGGAAACGATGTGGCTGCGACGTATAGATGTCGATTGGAAGGAATTCAAAACCACGCGCATACATCTCCTGCACAATTCGCATATCCTTGAACGTATCCTGTTCCTTCTTGGAGAGCGTATCCTTGCGTTTTTTGTAATCACGCATATATCCTTCAAGCTTATCCTTGCCCTGACACATCAACTCATAACTGAAGCCGGTCGCACGGATGGAAAAATATGCCGCATAATATGCCAGTGGGTAGAACACCTTACAGTAAGCAATACGCCATGCCATCATAACATAGGCTGCCGCATGCGCCTTCGGGAACATGTACTTGATCTTCTCGCAGGACCAGATATACCAGTCCGGTACATTGTGGTCAAGCATGTCCTGCTTCCACTCCGGCCACTTATCACACTTTCCTTTCGCAACGATACCTTTTCGCACATTCTCCATGATCTTAAAGGACTCCTCCGATTCCAGTCCCATACTGATCAGATACGTCATGATATCATCTCGTGTGCAGATTGCGGTGGAAATGGTGGCCTTCTTCTCCTGGATCAGAGTCTGCGCATTACCAAGCCACACATCCGTACCATGTGACAGACCGGCGATTCGGATCAGATCCGAAAATTCCTTCGGCTGCGTATCAATTAACATGCCCATCGCAAAGTCTGTTCCAAACTCCGGAATGCCAAGGGCTCCCAACTGGCAGCCGTCAATATCTTCCGGGGTAACTCCAAGCGCCGATGTATTCTGAAAAAGCGACATGACCGCCTGATCATCCAACGGAATCTGCGTCGGATCTACTCCTGTGAGATCCTGTAACATACGAATCATGGTCGGATCATCGTGTCCGAGAATATCAAGTTTCAACAGGTTATGGTCGATCGAATGGTAATCAAAATGCGTAGTTGTGATATCAACCGTCATATCATTTGCCGGATGCTGGATCGGCGTAAAAGTATAAATCTGCTCGCCCATCGGAAGAACAACGATTCCTCCCGGATGCTGTCCGGTCGTTCGACGCACGCCGACACAACCGCCGACAATACGGTCAATCTCACAGTTTCGCTTGTGGATGCCGCGCTCCTCGTAATAATTCTTCACATAACCAAACGCAGTCTTGTCCGCAAGCGTACCGATGGTTCCCGCTTTAAACGTCTGTCCCTCACCAAAGATAACCTCCGTATATTTATGTGCCTTACTCTGATACTCTCCGGAGAAGTTAAGGTCGATATCCGGCTCCTTGTTTCCCTTAAATCCGAGGAATGTCTCGAACGGAATATCAAATCCTTCCTTCGACAATGGTTTGCCGCATTTCGGACAGATCTTATCCGGCATATCGCAGCCGCCTCGTCCAGAATACGATTTTACCAGATCCGAATCAAAATCACTGTATTTACAATGCTTGCACAGATAATGCGCATGCAGCGGATTTACCTCCGTGATACCGGACATTGTCGCGACAAACGAACTGCCTACGGAGCCTCGCGATCCTACCAGATAGCCATCCTCGTTTGACTTCCATACCAGTTTCTGCGCAATAATATACATGACAGCATATCCATTACTGATAATAGAATTCAGTTCACGTTCAAGGCGCTCCTGCACGATCTCCGGAAGCGGATCTCCATACATCTTATGCGCCTTATTGTAACAGATGTCACGAAGCATCTGATCCGAATTTTCAATAACCGGAGGACACTTGTCCGGGCGCACCGGAGAGATACGCTCGCACATATCCGCAATAAGGTTCGTGTTTGTGATAACCACTTCCTCTGCTTTCGCACTGCCAAGATATTCAAATTCTTTGAGCATCTCTTCCGTTGTACGAAGGTAAAGCGGTGCCTGATCATCCGCATCTTTAAATCCCTGTCCGGTCATAATAATTCTGCGGTAGATCTCATCATCCGGATCCAGAAAATGCACATCACACGTTGCAACAACCGGTTTATGAAATTCTTCGCCAAGACGCACGATCTTCTTGTTGATCTCAATGAGATCGTCATTGGATGTGATCGGCGAATCCTCATCTCTGACCAGGAACGCATTATTTCCAAGGGGCTGTATTTCCAGATAATCATAGAAATCCACCAGTCTTGAAATCTCTTCCTCCGGCCGTCCGTTTAGGATTGCACGATATAGTTCACCCGCCTCACAGGCAGAACCGATCAAAAGTCCATCTCTGTATTTTAAGAATTCACTCTTTGGAATTCTTGGTCTCTTATGGTAATACTTAATGTGCGCCAGTGAAACAAGGCGATACAGATTGGTTCGGCCTTGATCACAGGTTGCCAGGATGATGGCATGATACGTTGGCATTTTCTGAATATTCTCTACCGAAGCCGAAGCCATCTCATTCACCTGATCAAGCGTTGTCACACCCCGCCCCTCGAGCATTTCAATAAACTTCACAAAAATTTCGGCAGTACATGCCGCATCGTCCACCGCACGGTGATGATTATCCAAAGATACTCCGAGAGCCTTGGCAACGGTATCCAGTTTAAATCGATTCAGATTGGACAAAAGCACACGAGCCAGACCGACCGTATCCACAATCGTCGGATTGCACTCGATTCCCTGACGCATACAATTCTTCTTGATAAAACTCATGTCAAAGTCCGCATTATGTGCAACCATAATACACCCCTTGCAAAACTCCATGAACTTCGGGAGAATATCTTCAATCACAGGTGCATCGATCACCATATCATCTCGAATCGATGTTAACTGCTCAATTCGAAACGGAATCGGGACCTCCGGATTAACAAAAGTCGAGAAACGATCCACAATTGCACCATTTTGAACTTTGACGGCTCCAATCTCGATGATCTTGTTCGTTTCCGGACTAAATCCGGTTGTCTCCAGATCGAATACAACATAATCCGCCTGCAGCGACTGATTATGACTCTCTGTAACGATTCCCTTCAAATCATCAACCAGGTATGCTTCAACGCCGTAGATCACTTTAAAATCATCGTCAGGGCTCACGGTATGGTTTGCATCCGGAAATGCCTGTACATCACCGTGATCTGTGATTGCAATTGCTTTATGCCCCCACTTCATTGCACGTTTTACAATATCTTTGACATCCGATACGCCATCCATATCACTCATCTTTGTATGGCAGTGAAGTTCTACACGTTTTTCCGCGCTGTTGTCCATTCGGATGGTTGTAAAATCAGAACTCTTCTTAATGCCGACAATGGAACCAATGGTCAGCTCGCTGTCAAACTTATCAATAGTAGCAACACCCTTGACCTTAATAAATTTACCTGCGCTGATCTCGCCCAGCAATTCCTTCACATCATCATCTCGCGCAAAAATCTTAAGCACGATCGTGTCGGTAAAATCCGTGACGGAAAAGATAATGATGGTTTTCTCATTACGAATCTCCCGGGTATCCACAGAAAGAATTTTACCATGAATGACAACTTCACCGATCGGTCCATCGATCTTCTCGATATCCATCGGTTCTTCTTCAAAGTCACGTCCATAGATCACATCCGGATTCATTGACTTCTTGCTGTTATCATAATCAAATTTCTTCCGGAATTCGCCTTTTTTCTCAAATGAATGCTTCTTTTTTGCAGCATTGCCTGCATTTTCCTGCTTCTTCGCAGGATTTTGTGCTGTTTTTGCAGTTTTTTCTACAACTTCTTCCGTTGCAATAACTGCATCCGCTGCAGAATTTTCCTCATCCGGCTTGTGCAGCGGTTCACCCTCATCGCCCATGACCGCAAACTTCGTACGTTCAAGAATGCTTTGCACTTCCTGTGCAATCTGCTTCTCAGAATTCTTGCGATACTTGCTCTCCTTCGGCTTACGAAACTCCGTCTGTATTACAAGGTTCATACCGCATCGTTCACAAACCACTTTCTCAAGGAATTCAAGTATCTCATCGGTACGCGTCTTTGCAATGATCGTCTCATCCATCGTCAGGATCAGATGATGTGGCTGGTCAAATTCCATCTCTGCAGTACGAAGCAGATTATATTCAAGCACACTGTATGCATTCAATTCGTCTAGAATACTATCCTTGTACACCTCCATTAAAGATTGCGGTGTATACTGTTCGGACAACTCAAAAGTCTCAATGATCTTGACTGATACATTTTGATTTTTGAAGATCTGTGAGACGATTGCCTCCTCCATCTTCCATATGTTCTTTTTAAAGATCAGTCTCTTTGCACGCAAATAAATGCGAATATGATCGTGATCATGATTCGCACCTATTTTCGTTACTTCTGCTGTCTCTAACAGACTTTCCAACTCCGGCTCAAGTGTCAGAGTTGGAAACGCCTCCTTAAAAGGCTTTGTCATATTACTGCCCCCAATGTTCTAACTCATAACGAAGCGCCCCTAGCAATTCACTCTCAGGCACCTTCTTATAGACTTCTCCATGCTTAATAATTAACCCCTCACCGATTCCTCCGGCCACTCCAAGATCCGCTTCTTTTGCTTCTCCCGGTCCGTTAACAACACATCCCATGACCGCCACTTTAATATCAAGTGGAAATTCTGCCACCATTGTCTCTACCTGATTAGCAAGTCCAATAAGATCAATCTTTGTTCTTCCGCAAGTCGGACACGAAACAACTTCAATACCGCCCTTGCGAAGTCCAAGTGTACGAAGGATCAGCTTGGCCGACTTGATCTCCTCCACAGGATCTCCGGTAAGCGACACGCGGATCGTATCACCGATTCCCTGATTCAGGATCAATCCTAATCCGATTGCAGACTTAATATTACCACTGATGATTGTACCGGCCTCCGTAATTCCCACATGAAGCGGATGATCCGTCTTGTCCGCAATCAATTCATGTGCCTTCACGCACATCATGACATCCGAGGACTTAATACTGATCACAAGATTGTCATATCCCATATCCTCGATCATCGCAACTTTGTCCAATGCACTCTCTACAAGACCCTCCGCTGTCACACCATGATACTTCTCCACCAGATCTTTCTCCAATGAACCACTGTTAACACCGACACGGATTGGAAGATTACGTGCCCTGGCTTCATCCACAACTGCTTTTACCCTGTCGCGGTTCCCGATATTCCCCGGATTGATACGAATCTTATCCGCCCCATACTCCATTGCAGCCAATGCAAGTTTATAATCGAAATGAATATCCGCAACGAGCGGAATCTCTATCTGCTTCTTAATCTCCGAGAGTGCCTTTGCTGCCTCCATCGTTGGAACGGCACAACGGATAATCTCACATCCGGCCTTGGTCAATTGCTTAATCTGCGCAACCGTTGCAGCAACATCTTCCGTATGTGTGTTTGTCATCGACTGAATTGCGATCGGGTAATCACCACCGATTACGCGATTCCCAATCTTCACTTCTTTTGTTTTATGTCTGACCATATGATCACCTCTATTTACCTTATCCTTTTTATCAAGCTCTGCTTCTATCTGTATCCGGACTTGTGCACAGATTTTCCCATCTTATACAAACAGCTTACGAATATCATTAAACATTACAACAAACATCAGTGCAAACAATAACAGGATTCCGATCATATGCACGAACCCCTCTTTGTTCGGATCAATTTTCTTTCCGCGGATTGCCTCGACGATCAGAAATACAAGACGTCCACCGTCCAAAGCCGGAAGCGGAAGCAGATTCATCACACCAAGGTTTGCAGATAACAGAATCGTCCAATTTAACAGATTCAAAAATGCGTAATAATATCCGTCTGTCGATACTGACTTTGTGTAGGTATCCCCCATGCTTTTTACGATGCCGACCGGTCCGCTCATCTGGTTTACGGAAACCTGTCTGGTCACAAGCATCTTTAAGCTTTCGACCGTTGAATAGATCCAATAGCGGAGTTCATAAAAGCTATTCTTAATATTGGTAAGAACATTACCCTTGACACGTTCCTGTCCGGTATAGCTGAAACCATACAGATAGCGTCCTTCTTTCTTGTCATATTTCGGAGTCAGTGTCGCTGTCTGCTTCTTTCCGTCCCGAATGTAGGTAACTTTAACGTCTTCTCCTGCATGAAAAGTTGCATAAGCAGTAATCTCACGACAGAAATGCACTGAAAAATGATTCATTTTGACAATCTCATCTCCAGCCTGAAGGCCTGCCTCATCAGCTGCATATCCATCAATAACACCTGTTAAAACCGGTTTATCATATCCAATACAACTCATCAGAATAAAAGCACAGACAAACGCCATAATAAAATTAAAGAACGGTCCGGCAAACACAACACTCATACGTGCCCACACGGACTTCTTTCCAAACGCCCGCTCATCAGTGGAATCTTCATCCTCCCCTTCCATCATGCAGGCTCCGCCGAACGGAAGAAGCTTGATCGAATATTTTGTTTCTCCCTTCGTAAATCCAATGATTGTAGGTCCAAGGCCCAAGGAAAATTCATTGACTCTGATTCCGTTAGCCTTCGCGAGCCAAAAATGTCCCAATTCATGAAAAATAACAATTAAACTAAAAATAAGTAATGCAATAATCAAACTTACAATATTCAAACTACCACCTGTCTCCTATAAATCTATAGGCCTCCTGCTCTGTTGCTAAAATTTCATCCACATCCGGATGCTGGATAAACGTACAATGTTCCATCGTTTCTTCTATCATCTCTGTAATCTGAAGATAAGAGATTTTATGGTCTAAAAACAAAGCAACCGCTTTCTCATTTGCGGCATTAAATGCGGTCGGAACATTTCCGCCTCGTCGTGCCGCTTCAAATGCTAAATTTAGCCCTCTAAATGTCTCCGTATCCGGTTTTTCAAACGTCAGCTCATGCAGTGCGAACAGATCCAGACGCTTTCCGGATAAAAAGCGGCGATCCGGATAATAGAGCGCATATTGAATCGGCAGGCGCATATCCGGAGTCCCAAGCTGCGCAATCACTGCTCCATCCTCATATTCCACAGCGGAATGCACCACACTCTGCGGATGCACAACCACTTCGATCTGATCCAATTCCACCCCAAAAAGCCACTTGGCTTCCATCACTTCAAGCCCCTTATTAACCAATGTGGAAGAATCGATCGTCACCTTACGTCCCATGCTCCAGTTTGGATGTTTTAAGGCATCCTCAACCTGTATATTTTTCAATTCCTGTCTGTTACGTCCACGGAATGGTCCTCCGGAAGCTGTCAATAAAATTTTATGGATTGCATTCTGTTCATTTCCCTGCAAAGACTGAAAAATCGCACTGTGCTCACTGTCCACAGGAAGTATCTGCACTCCATACTCTTTCGCGAGGGGTATAATCAGATGCCCAGCCGTAACAAGGGTTTCCTTATTTGCCAAAGCGATATTCTTGTGTTCCCTGATTGCAGCGATCGTTGGTCGAATTCCGAGCATTCCGACAATTGCCGTAACAACCATCTCAGCATGGCTCTCCGTTGCCACGGCAATGAGGCCATCCATTCCGCTCATAACCGGGATGCCAAGATCTGCCGTCTTAATACGAAGTTCTTTTGCCTTTTCCTCGGTCCAAACCGCTACAAGTTTCGGGCGAAACCGACGCATCTGTTCCTCAAGAAGCTTGACATTGCCTCCACAGGCAAGTGCCGTCACTTCGATATCTCCATGTTCCCTAACAACATCTAACGTCTGGGTTCCGATTGATCCGGTCGATCCCAGAATCGAAATTTTTTTCATGAAAGTTTCCTCACAAAATATTCTAAGTTATATCTATAACGAATCGATTTTCGTCATAATCATCGATCTGCTTCTACAAAATATGCAAAGCGAGATAATAAATGATCGGTGCCGTAATGATCATACTGTCAAAACGATCCAGAATGCCACCGTGCCCCGGAATCAAATGACCGTAATCTTTGATATCATAATTACGCTTGATTGCCGATGCTGTCAAATCACCCACCATAGAAATCAAAGCTGCAACAGCCGCAATTCCCGCAATGATCCAAATCTCCATTGCTGTAAGATTCATCTGTGAACGGAAGATCAAGCAATATAATGCTGTAAGAAGTGAAGCTCCGACAACACCTCCCACTGCTCCTTCTACGGACTTCTTCGGACTCAGTTTAGGCGACATCTTATGCTTTCCGATCAGCATTCCTACGCAATAGGCACAGGTATCGCATCCCCACGAGCATAAGAACACCAGAAAAGCCAGATAAAGACCACGCTCTAACGTACGTATCTGATAAACGAATGACAACATTACCGCAACATAGAATAATCCAAAAAAGACAGCCATCACTTCACCCGCGTGATACTTTGGATAGGCAAATACAAAAACAAACATCAGAAGAATCATAAATCCCATAAAAAGCATCATACTGTCCGGGATAAAATTCCACTGCAGATCACAGTAAAACACAATTGCTGCAATATATCCGATTGCTGCAAGTAACGATTTTTCCACATGAAAAACGCGATATAACTCAAACATTCCAATACAGGAAATTGCCAGTGTTGAAAATAAAAGCACCTCTCCACCGGTTATAATCAACACCAATGCAAGTATAACGAGCACGATACCGCTCAACAGTCTCGTCTTAAACATAATTTTATCCTCCGTCTTATCACTTGATTCACCTGATTTACCACATATCTTTACTCACTTGTGAGTCCGCCAAATCTTCGGTCACGTTTATTATACGCTTCAATAGCTAATTCCAATTCCTTTTTATGAAAATCCGGCCATGGAACATCCGTAAAATAAAACTCACTGTATGCAAGCTGCCATAAAAGATAGTTCGACAATCTCTGCTCTCCGCTTGTACGAATCAAAAGATCCGGATCCGGAAGTTCTCTTGTATCCAGATAAGAAGAAAATACATTCTCATCAATGTCTTTGGTCTCTAGTTTTCCCTCTCTGGCATCTTCTACCATATGACGCACTGCACGAAGTATCTCATCACGACTTCCATAATTGATCGCAATGGTAAGATTTAAACCGGTATTGGACGCAGAAGCGGTCTCCAACTCATGAATTCTCTGTTGAAAAGCGTTGGAAAGTCTTGTAATCTCTCCAATTACGCGTACACGCATATTATTCTTATCCGCAGTCTTGATACAGTTCTTAAGGTAACCTTCCAAAAGCTTCATAAGAGCATTCACTTCGTTCTGTGGACGGTTCCAATTCTCCGTAGAGAATGCATATAGCGTCAGATATTTGATTCCCAGTTCATCTGCCGCGCGGCACACCGTCTCAACATTTTTTGCACCGACCGTATGACCATAGTTACGTGGCATCCCTTTACTCTTTGCCCATCTTCCGTTCCCGTCCAAAATAATTGCTACATGATTTGGAATCTTCATAATGCACCTCAAAAATTTAAAGGGACATGTGCCTATGGCAATGCCCCTCAATGTCTTTTCCTATACCGTAAGAATTTCCTTTGACTTAGCGTCAACTGCCTTGTCAACTTTTGCTACATACTCATCAGTAAGCTTCTGGACGGTATCTTCCAGATCCTTGACTTCATCTTCAGAAAGATCTTCCTCTTTCCCAACCTTCTTTAAATGATCGATGGCATCTCTACGGATGTTACGAACTGCAACCTTAGCGTTCTCACCCTTTTTCTTAATGTCTTTTGCAAGTTCTTTACGTCTCTCCTCTGTCAATTCAGGAAATACAAGACGAATCACTTTTCCATCGTTGGTAGGGTTGATTCCAAGATCCGAGCACATGATCGCTTTCTCGATTTCTTTTACCATAGATGCTTCCCAAGGCTGAATCTGAATCATACGTGGTTCCGGAACACTTACATTGGCAACACTCTGAATCGGTGAAGGTGTTCCATAATAATCTACACGGAGCTTATCTAATACATGTGGGTTGGCACGTCCTGCTCGAATTCCTGCGAATTCCTCCTCAAGATTGGCAAGAGATTTTCCCATCTTCTCCTCAAATACTGCTAATCTGCTATCCATAAATTTACCTCCTAAACAGTAACCTTAGTTCCGTTGAACTTACCATTGACTGCATTCACAATGCTATTCTCCTCATTAAGGCTGAAAACGTACATCGGAACTTTATTCTCCATACACATAACGGATGCTGTAAGGTCTACAACTGCTAATTTCTTGTCAATGACTTCCTGAATGGAAATCTCATCATATTTCTTTGCATTTGCATTTGTCTTTGGATCACTATCGTATACACCATCAATTGCCTTGGCAAGATAGATTCCATCAGCCTCGATTTCAATTGCGCGAAGAACCGTAGCTGTATCAGTTGAGAAATATGGGTGGCCTGTTCCACCTGCGAAAAAAACAACCATATCATGCGCAAAATATTTATTGGCACGATCCTTTGAAAACAGTTTGGTCATTGACCCACACTCGAATGGTGTGAGAACAGCGGTCTTCATGCCTACAGAACGGAAAATTTCCGAAACGTAGATACAGTTCATAACCGTTGCAAGCATACCAATTTGGTCAGCTTTCGTACGATCGATTGTTTCACTGGTGCGTCCTCTCCAAAAGTTGCCTCCACCGATTACAATTCCAACCTGCACACCGGCATCTACCAGTTCTTTTACCTGCTTGGCTACAACAGTGACCGTTGGCTCATCAAATCCGTGATGCTTATCCCCTGCCAAAGCCTCTCCGCTGAGTTTTAATAAAATGCGCTTCATATCCTTACCTCGTTATTTTATCCTATCTTCCGTCAAAAAGTCCCTGAACATCAATGTCTGCATAGCACTGAGAGCAGAATCCCTCGATTACGGCACCATTGTTGATCTGTACGGAACGTGATTTGATATTACCCATAATAACAGCAGAAGTATCAACTACAACCGGTCCCTGGACATCAATATCACCCTTGACAGCCCCTGCAATAACAGCAGATGAAGCAGAAATATTACCAATAATAACAGATCCTGCACCAATCTTAACCGTTCCGGAACTTACAACCTCACCTTCGATTTTAGCTACATCAGCGAAGAATTCAGAAGCATTACTGTTTCCGTTGATCGTACCTGTTACAACAAGCTTTCCGTTACATGAAACATTACCGTTAATCGTTCCCTGAATATCAAGAGATCCATCAGATGCAATATCACCTTTCAGTGTTGTACCTGCTGTGATCACAGATGTCTCATCTGATACAACTCCTGTATTAACCGGAGCAGCCGGTTTTGTCTCCATTGTAGGTGCTGTATTGCCAAATGTAGTATCACTCATTGATTTCTTTTCCTCCTGTAATGTAGCTGTAATTTTTTGCTTTGGTTCTTCTTCCTGCTTTACCGATGGTATTTCCTCTTCAATAGGCTTTACCGGTTCCGGTTCACTCTTAACCTGCTCTAAGAGACCATCTAACTTAGAAAGTTCGGATTTAACATCTACATCCTCTCCTAAAGTATTAACCACCAGATCCTCAGCCTTCTCTTCTTTCTCCGGCACATCAGATCCTGGCATCATTTCATTGACTGCCTGTGAAAAATCTTCTTTGAAATCTTTAAATAATCCCATTGTTTCTCCTCCATTTTATATTTATTCAACACTATCCGCCTTAATATATTGAATAACTTTTGTATTTTCATCAATCGGCAGAATTTTCGCATCCATTTTCTGTAATACCTCAATCAATGGTCCAATCGCTTCCGCCGTTGTTGACTTATCCTCTCCGTCGTGCAGAAGTACGATCGAAGTCTTATAATTTGCAATTCCCTCTGTCACATTTGTAACAATATCATCGACAGTATAATCTCCCGATGCATCTCCTGCCGAAACATTCCAATCATAATAAGAAATATTTTTTTCATTTAGTACATGAACAAATTCAGCCATGTTTACATTGCTGATCTGATTGCTGCTCCCACCCGGGAATCGATAATACAAACTTTGTGTTCCCGTAACCTTTTTCAGGTAGTTGGAAATTTTATCATAATCTTTTTCAAAATCTTCAATCGAAGCGTAAATCGTACTATACTGATTCGAATAAGAATGCATTCCGAGTGTATGCCCCTCATCAACAATCCGCTTGTACACTTTTTTTGCTTCATCAGACTTATCACCTGACACAAAAAATGTTGCTTTCACATCATATTGCTGCAACACATCCAAAATTTTATCTGTATTCTCCCCCGGACTTGAATCAAATGTCAGATACACTTTATGTATATCACCCTTCTCAGCCTTATTGTCCGCCGAGTCGATACCGGTCTTCACATGGTCATACTTTTGTATTTCTTCCTGCGTATCCTGCGATTCACTTTGCTGACTTTCTTCCAAAGTCTGCTCCGTTGCCCTATGGTTAGGATTCTCTGTCGAAGCAGACAACCGATTTACCTTATTATTCAACTGTATTACAGCAACAGAAAGAACGACGATTGCCACAAGTGACACGATCATCCAGATCGAAATCGTCAGAATAATGGTCGTCTTTATTCTGTTGATCCGATTCCGTCTTTGACGCTGCTGTTCGATCGTTGCGGTATCATTTGTACTCATTTTTTCCCTCCGCGAGAAATATCCTTTTCTATTTTAACATATTTTTACCGCTTGTAAAGAATTAATGGATATTTCTAATAATAAAGTAATCGTATCACGCAACAAAAAAGCTCCGAAAGTGTCCACTTCCAGAGCTTTGATAAATCAATCAGTATATTAACCTTTGATCTGTGCAGCAACTTCTGCCGCGAAATCTTCCTGCTTCTTTTCCATACCCTCACCGACTTCGAAACGAACCATCTTAGTGATTTTAAGGTTCTTCGAAACGGACTCAAGATACTTAGCTACTGACTGCTTTCCATCTTCAGCCTTAACGTATGTCTGATCAAGAAGGCAGATTTCCTTTAACTGCTTAGATACACGACCCTCAACAAGACCGCCGAACATCTTTTCAGCAATGATAGCATCCTTATCGGCCATAGCCAGCTCACCAAGCTGAACCTTTGCAGCGTCAGAAAGGAAGTTCCATACATAGTTCATGTTGCTCTTGTGCTCATTGAACTGTGCAATATCATCATCGCTCCAAACCTTCTCATTGATAGCCTTGTCCAGTAACTTGTTTAAGATAGGCTTTGGAAGAGTTGTTGCATCATTTAATGCACTGTCAACGGTAATCTCTCTGATCTTGGCAAGTTCCTCATCAGAAATATCATTTCTGCTGATATACTGCGGATTCATAGCAGCAACCTGCATAGCAATATTGGTCAGAGCCTCTTTTGCAGCATCATCGGTTGCACCCTCAGCAGCAATGATAACACCGATTCTTCCACCACCGTGGATATAAGAAGTAACAATGTCTCCTGTTACCTTTGCAAATCTACGAACAGATAACTTTTCTCCGATTGTTGCTGTCTTCTCGACAAGAAGATCATTTAATCCGTTTGTTGCAAGAAGTGCGTCGATATCCTCACCGTTTGCTCCACCGTTTAAGTCAGAAGCAAGTGCTGTATCTGCAACTGTCTGAACAAACTCCTGGAATGTCTCGTTCTTAGCAACGAAGTCTGTCTCAGAGTTAACTTCAGCTACAACTGCAACATTTCCGTTTACTGCAACTCTTGCGATACCTTCCGCAGCGATTCTGCTCTGCTTCTTTTCCATCTTAGCAGCACCGCTCTTCTTTAAAACATCAACAGCGGCATCCATATCTCCGTTTGTCTCTGTTAAAGCTTTCTTACAATCCATCATACCTGCGCCTGTCATCTCACGCAGTTCCTTAACCATAGCAGCAGTAATTGCCATCTTTTTTTCCTCCAATTCTCGAATGATTATGCAAAAATTATTCTTCTACTGTCTCCTCAGCAGCTTCTGCAGCAACTTCCTCAGTTCCCTGCTTAGCCTCGATTACAGCGTCTGCCATCTTAGAAACGATAAGCTTAACGGCTCTGATTGCATCATCATTACCTGGGATTACATAATCTAACTCATCCGGATCACAGTTTGTATCAGCGATACCGATCAGAGTAATTCCAAGAGACTGTGCCTCCTGAATACAAATTCTCTCCTTCTTAGGATCTACTACGAAGATTGCATCTGGGATTCTCTTCATTTCCTTGATTCCGCCAAGGTTCTTCTCTAACTTATCCCACTCCTTCTTTAATGCGATAACTTCCTTCTTAGGAAGAACATCGAATGTTCCGTCCTGAGACATTGTCTCGATCTCTTTGAGACGGGCAATACGGCTCTGGATTGTTCTGAAGTTTGTGAGCATTCCACCTAACCATCTCTCGTTTACATAGTACATTCCACAACGCTCTGCCTCAGTCTTGATAGCGTCCTGAGCCTGCTTCTTTGTACCTACGAAAAGGATTGTTCCACCCTGAGCAGCGATATCAGAGATTGCATCATATGCCTCATCAACCTTACCTACAGACTTCTGTAAGTCGATGATGTAGATACCGTTACGCTCTGTGTAGATGTATGGAGCCATCTTAGGGTTCCATCTTCTTGTCTGATGTCCGAAGTGAACACCTGCTTCAAGTAACTGTTTCATTGAAATTACGCTCATTTTTCTTACCTCCATTTGGTTGTTTTCTTCCATGTACTTCCAATCAGTTCACCACCGGAAAGCGTAGATCCGGCACCGGTAACCTCCGTACATGTGATTGATTAAATTAAAAGCCTTTGGAATTATATCATACCAAAGGCTCCCTTGCAAGGAAAATTGCATATTTTCTACAACTATTTTATTTTGTTATAAACACTTTCGCAATCTCCTCCTGTGTCATTCCTCGTTTCAGATGAAAAGTTCCGACCCTGATCTGATCATCATATCCACACTGTTGCATATACTTCCGAAAACTCTCTGCATCTTCCACCAGCCCGAGATCTTCAAGTTCTTCCGCAAGCTGCCGACATACTTCGCCGCTTTTAATTTTCACGGTAATATCTTCGGATTCTTCTGCCTTATCTGCATCGGTCTTTTTATCCGATTCTTTTTTGTCCGTGTTCTTCTTTATATTCTTTTGTTTATCCGCCGGTATGGTATTCCCATCATCCGTAATCTGTGTACTCGTAGCCGACGGTTCTGTTGTCAGCTCCGGTTCTGTCTTAGACACCGGCTCGCCCTGTTGTGTATCCGCTTCCGTATCCGTATTTTGCGTCTCCGGCATAATCATACCCAATTCAGAAGCACGCTCCATAACCGCCGTGTCATCCATCGTTTTATTTTGCGTGTGAAATGCGATCATCAAAACAATTGCCGCAAATAGGATGCCAAATCCGCAGCCTCTCAGATAATATTTAAACTTCAATCGTTTCTTCTCCCTTGAACAATCCTATTACAAGCTTAACCTCGCCCAGTCCAAGCCCCAGTTCCCGTGCAATTTCAACATTAGACAGACCCTGTTGATGTAACGCAAGTATTCTCTCATTATGATTAATCTGGTCCTGGTCCTGTAAGGCCTGCGATGCTTCAAACGAAGCGCGAATCGCTGCATTCTCATCGATCGGTTCTGAAGCATCCACCTTTTTCTGCACATCTTTCGCCGCAAGTGAAAGATTCTCAAGTGCCTCGTTTTCCGTGTTTTTCAGTTGCTCCGAAAACTGTTGAAGCTGTGCCGCCAAATCTGTGAGTTCCGTATGCTTATCATTCAACATGCTGTATAAAAAAAGGATCTCATTATGTGTCTTGTTCATGGATTCAAGCACGGTATTGGAATACTCATCGATCGCCATAATTTTTTCATTTGTTTCCTTTTCCAATTCACGTTTGGTGGTTTCCTTTTTTTCTTCAACCGTATCCGTGATTGCATCCTCTATCTGATCATTCGCATTCTTCAACTGTTTTTCTGCAATAATCTTAAGTTCATTCTCGCTAAGGCTTGTAATACTTTCGATATCCTTTGGCGAGAGTTTTTCCTGCACAAGAAAACTCACAAGCAAAAAAATGATTCCAACTATAATTAAGGTAATTTCTACCGCCGTCATTACTTTTCCTCAAATCTTAATATCAAATCCGCCGCTGCCTGTCTTTCGGATCACGCGCCCCTTGTCAGGTATCTGTTTCTTCCTTTTAGAAGCACTTGCATGATACTGTCCATGTCCCTCATCTTTTGCATCGGCATCATTTTTCGTCTTATCGCTATTCTGTGACTGAATCACCTGATGACTCAACACATCTTCACGTTGGTCGACCTGCATTTGAATGTTCTGCTGATCAACAAGTGGCTTCGCTTCCTCCTGAAGTTTATACATTTCAACGTCGTTTGTGCGTTGGATCATAGCCATATCAATTGGTCCAATTGCCATATTTCATCATCCTATTCCACTAGAATATTCATATATGCGCCCATCTTTTTGCGCATTTTATTTAAAGCCTTCGTATGAAGCTGAGACACTCTCGACTCTGACACTTCAAGCACCTTGCTGATTTCTTTTAACGTCAGTTCCTCATAATAATACAATTCGATTACACGACGCTCTTTCTCCGTCAGCACATCCAAAGACTCGGTTAAAGTCTGTTTTAGTTCTGCTTCTTCCACAACTTCCTCCGGTCGGGAAAAGCGTGACTGATGTGATTGATCAATAACCGGTTCCGGTCCGTTCTCTTCAAACTCATTGAGTGAAACCACATTCGTTACTTTAAGCTGGGATTGCCAATTACACAGTTCATCCAATGACAGGCCCAATTCCTGCGCCAATTCTTCATCGGTTGCAGTCTTTCCTGTGCGCATCTCTATGATTTTGATTGCCTCATCCATCTTGCGTTGGCGCTGACGCACAGTCCGCGGAATCCAATCCATTTTACGAATCTGATCCAGAATTGCCCCACGAATACGCAGACTTGCATATGTTTCAAACTTAACATTCTTTGTCAGGTCAAACTTATCAATCGCATCAATCAATCCAAAAATTCCATAACTGACCAGATCGTCATAATCAACATTGTATCCAAGATACATACTGAGTCGACCTGCCACCAGTTTCACAAGCTGCGAATATTCAATTATTAATTGTTCTCTTAGTTCCTGAGACGGTTTCTTACGATATGTCTCCCAAAGCTTTTCTCTGTCCACAGTTTTCATTCAACCCACTCCGCATCATACTTCTTAAAGGATCTTACTCCTGCTGTGTTTCCTCTTGTTCTTCACCGCTCTGCTCATCTTTGTCTTCCTCGGTCTGATCATCAGACTCCGGTTGTTCTACACTTTTGCCCAAATCCACCTCTTCCAAATCGTCCATCTCACCGAAATTGCGATCAAGAATCACTTTAACGATCGACCCAAGTGCATAAAAAATAAGTAAAATAATCAACAGCTGCTTTACAAACGGGCCAAGTTCCTGACCTGTGCGAATTGCCATCACGCAATCAACAAACCCGGCTGTAAGCATAACCAGTGCTGGAACATTATTTGTCTTCATCGTGTCTCATTCCTTTAAATTACTTTAATCGGTTTTCCCACAGACTTAATTGTAAAATCACCGGTCTCGCAATCCAAAATAACGGTTCTTCCATAATTTAATCCGGTATCCTGTGCCACAAGCGGAATCTTCAATTCTTGAAGAACAAGTCTGGCTTGTTCTGCATTTCGTTCCCCAACGTGTCCGACCGAAGAAAGTCCGCTCATCTCAAACATGCAAGCTCCACCGGCGATCTTGGCCACAAGCCGACGCTGATTAGCACCATGAGCCAATACCTGCTTTAATAACTCACGAATACCGGTATCTCCAAATTTAGCAATATTCGTATTATTTTTCAACTTGGTACTATCCGGCAGCATATAATGTACCATCCCGCCCACTTTTGTAACCGGATCATACAAAGTCAGACCGATACAGGATCCAAGTCCCAATGTTGTCAACGAATCCGGGGCTTTGGCAACATTAAGATCTGCCATTCCCACCTTAACCATTTCTCCCATATTCCCTTATCTCCTACAGCTGAATTCCCAGAGATGAAAGGATTTTTGCATAGGAATCCTCTTCCGGCATTAAGATAAAATAGCCATTGATCATATATTCATCCCCAAACTCCGTTTCAATCAGCAATGCATTATTTCCATATTGTCCAAATTGGATAGCAGGAACGCTTAAGATTGCAGCCGCCATATCAACCGCAATATGCGGAACCGATGGTGCAATCGTCATATTTGTCATTCCTGACAATGCAGACAAATAGGATCCTGCAATAATATTGCCAATCTCTTTCATTGCGGAAAGATCCATCTCATCAAACGGTTCCTGATTATCAGGATCTTTCCCCATCAGTTTATTGACGAGATAATGTGCGGAATCCATCTTCATCAAAAACATCATGCTTCCGGTTATATCATTGGATACTTCAAGGAAAATACCGACAATAATCTCATCCTCAGGACAGATCGCCGATCCCAGCTTAGATGCTTCCATCAATTCAACCTTAGGTACATTCATATTGATCTGTTCATTCAACATACTGGCCAAAGAAGTGGTTGCATTACCGGCTCCAATATTGCCGATTTCTTTCAGCACGTCCATGTACATATCATTCACATGATCCAGTGAAAAATTACTCATACATTCCTCCAATAACATATATAGTGAGGCAATGCCTCACTATATTGATAATTATGCGTTATCTTTCTCCTCAACGATCGAATTAATCTCAAAAAGAGAAATCAACTGATCTCCATTCTTACCAATTCCGTTGATAAAAGAATCTTTTACATGACTTGAATTGATGTTATTTGTTTCAATCTGATCCGGTGAAAGAGTTACGACCTCACATACCTGATCAACAATAACGCCAAGCGAACCTTTTTCTTCAGGCTTCATAATAATAATACGGGACGCATTGGTAATTACATCCTCATCCAGTCCCATTTTCTTACAAATACTCATTACCGGCACAATTTCACCGCGAAGATTGATAATTCCCTTAAAGTACACCTGAGTCTTTGGCACTCGTGTAATCTTCTGCATACGGACAATAGTATCTACATATCGGATATCAATTCCATATTTTTCGCTTCCAATCTGAACTACGATATACTGTTTTGTTTCGTCCTGTGTTGTTTCAATTTTCTTATCTGCCATATGATTCACCCCCGTTACATCAAAGTATTGGCATCAAGGATCAGGGCAACCTCACCATCACCGAGGATTGTAGCTCCACTGATCAGCTTATTACCATTAATGTACTTACCTAATGATTTAATTACGATTTCCTGCTGACCGATCAGCTTATCAACAACAAGTCCGACCTGACTGTCACCACGTTTCACAATTACAACGGTAAGGTTCTCCGGTCCATTCTCCAGAGGCTCAATATCAAGGACCTTATCCAAACGAATAAGTGGAATAACGCTGCCTCTGAGATGAATAACTTCTTTTGCTTCTACATACTTGATATCCGTAACCGGAATATTCTCAATATTGGCAATAGAGCCTAATGCGATCGCATATTTTTCATCGCGGACTTCAACCATAAGTGCCTGAATGATAGCAAGAGTAAGCGGCAGACGTACGGTAAAGGTTGTACCCTCTCCGAGTTTTGTCTGTACTTCCACATCACCGCCAAGCTGTTCAATATTGGATTTAACAACATCAAGCCCAACGCCTCGGCCGGAAATATCCGTAATCTTCTTCGCCATTGAGAAACTTGGCATAAACAACAGATTGATGATTTCTTTCTGTGTCATTGCATCAGCCTGCTCCGGTGTAATAATACCTCTCTCGACCGCCTTTTCTCTAACCGCATCCGTATCGATACCATTACCATCATCACCTACCTGAATGATGACATTATTTCCCTCCTGGTATGCATTGAGGAAAATGTTTCCGACTTCCGGCTTTCCTCGCTGAATACGAAGTTCTGTATCTTCCAGACCATGGTCTGCGGAATTACGAAGCAAATGCTGCAATGGATCTCCGATCTGATCCACAACCGTACGATCCAGTTCTGTGTCCTCACCGGTCATAACCAGTTCCATCTTCTTATTTAATGTACGAGAGAGATCACGGATCATTCTCGGGAACTTATTAACAACACTCTCGATAGGTACCATTCGTACCTTCATAACCGATTCATGCAGGTTCGTTGTAATACGCTCCAAATATTCAATCTGTTCATGGAATCCCTGATTGTTGAGACTTCCGCTCTCTGTAGAACTGATTGACACCAGACTGTTCTTTGCAATAATAAGCTCGGATACCTGATTCATTAAAGCATCCAGCTTTTCAATGTCTACACGTACCGTACGGTTTGTTGCAGGTTTTCCGACATTCGCTTTCTTTGCCGGTGTACCGGATTTCTTTTCCGGAGCTTTCACCTGTGGTTTCGCCGGTACCGCCTTTGCTGCTTCTGTCTGTGGTGTTTCCTTCTTTGCTGTTTCTTCCGCAGATGAGAAATCAGTGATCTCTTCTCCGATTGCATCCGCAATCTCAGACACTTTCTTTGCTGCAGCAAGAATCTTATCCAGACCCTCCTGAGATCCTACATAAAAGCTAAATTCCAATTCAAATTTTTCGTCTTCAATATCCTGTGAACTTGGACGATACACCAAAATTTCTCCAAGTTCTTCAACCGCTTTAAATACAAGAAATGCTCGTGCAGCCTTAAGCAGACATTCCGGATCAATCGTCACTTTGACACCATAGATATGTAATCCACTATCTTTTGCAGTCTCAACCGCTTTACGCTCAGAGTTGCTCAGTTCAAATTTTTCAAATCCGGTGCTCTCAGACTTTTCTGTTGCTGCAGCAGGTTGTGTTTCCTCTGTTGCTGCAGCAGGTTGTGTTTCCTCTGTCACTGCCGGAGCAGCTTCAGCAGCCTCACCATTTGCTTTTGCAATAAAATCATTGAGTTCCTTAATGATAATCTCGTTATCTTCCGTACCCTCATCTGATGTGGCCTTAATATTTTCAAGATAACCGTCAATAGCATCCAGACACTTAAAAAGCAGATCGATCATCGGACTGTCAACCGGGATTTTATCACTGCGCACTTCCTGGAACACATTCTCCATATCATGTGTCAAATGCTGCATTCTCTTAAAGCCCATCGTGCCTGCCATACCCTTTAATGAATGAGCGGCACGGAAAACTTCATTGATGGTGTCTTTGTTGTCCGGTTCTTTTTCAAGAGTCATAATGCAATCACTCAAAGTTTGCAAATGTTCTGCACTCTCATCAATAAATATTTCTAGATACTGGCTTACATCCATACTATTTTACCCCCACATTCTTTGTGATTGTTTTAGCAACCTGTTCAAGAGGAACCATCTCATCAACCATTCCTGCTTCTGCAATAGCCCTTGGCATTCCATATACAACACACGTCTGAGCATCCTGCGCGATTACATGGATTGGTTTTTTCCTGTTCAGTGACAGTATTCCGTTAGTTCCGTCCGCTCCCATTCCGGTAAGTACAATACAAATAATTTCATCGTAATCCGTCTTGGTCAGTGAATCAAACATAATATTTGCACAAGGGCGAAGACCGCCAATCGGCGGCATATCATTCAGTGCAATCCTATGCGAGCCATCCCGCATCTTAACCACTTCCATATGTTTGCCCCCCGGAGCCACATAAACATGTCCTTTTTCAAGGATATCGCCTTCCTGTGCTTCTTTTACAGAGATTTCACTCAACTCATTCAAGCGGTCAGCCATCGATTTGGTAAATCCCGGTGGCATATGCTGTACCAGCACCATCGGAGCATCCAAATTTTTCGGCAAATACGGAATTACACTCTGCAACGCCTTCGGTCCTCCGGTTGAACACGCAAGAGCAACCAGCTTCTTATCTGTTCTGACCGGCTTAATATGTTTAACCGCTGTAACAAGCTTTGGACTTACAGGTGTGTTACGTTTATACACCTGTGTATCATATACTGCGGTAAGAACAGACAACAACTGTTTTTTAAACACTTCACCTTTGGCTTCGATCACATTACTCGGTTTGGTCACAAAATCAATTGCTCCACGCTCCATCGCAAGAATGGTAACCTCGGCATCTTTGGTTGTTAAGGTACTGACCATAACAACTTTTGCTTTGATGCCTTCTTTTTGCAATCGTTCCAACAACTGAAGTCCATCCATTCGCGGCATATTGACATCCAATACAACGCCATCGTATGACTTTACTTTAAGTCTTTCATACGCCTCAAGACCATCTCTGCAAAAATCAGTTGCTTGAAAATTTTCATCCGAATTGATTATATCACAAATAATTCTTCTCACGAGTGCAGAATCATCAACTACCAATATGTTTTTCTTCATTCCAATCACCCAACTTCTTTCCTGCGAATTTTCCGCTCTTCTTCGAAAACAAACCGTACAATTTTTTCTCTGTCCTTCAGATCTTTGAAAATAAACTTTGCTCTGCAGCTGTAACGGTCCGAATCTTCTTTTTGTATTGCGACAATCTGACTCACAAGATAAAAACACTCATCGGTATTTTCATTAACCAGCCGGAATGTCAAAAGTACAAACTGACCAGGCTCAAGCGGTGTATCTCCGGTAAATCGTACCCCGCCGCCACTGATATCACAGATCATCGCTTTTTTCTTGTGATCTATGTATTTGATATCCTGGCTCTCCATGAACAACAATTCCGTTGTCTTTAACGCAGCAACTTCCTCTGTGATTTCCAACAACTGCATCTCTGTAACATAATCGATACGGAAAAACTCTCTTCTCTGGAATCTCTTCGGTTCCGTACGAAAAAGAATCCGTAAAAGATACAAATTATCTTTGCGGTATCGCTCACGCACAATTGCATCACAACTGTAGAGTCCTCTCCTTGTATAGAAAACAAATTGACACTCTGCTCCTATCTGCAGCAAAACCATACGGCTTCCCTGTATCGGCATCAGTATCTCCATCTCCTGGTCAGAGATAAATTCGCAGACATTGCTTTTATACACTTTGGCCTTCTGACCGCCATTGTCCTCTGCATTCATCTGATGCAACAGACGAATATCAATTTTGTCACCTGGAATTATGATATTGGAAAAATTCATACTCTCATTCTCCTACTTATGCCCTGATAAAAAACTGGAAAACATCTGACCGATTCCTTTTCTCATCGTAACCTGATTATGCGTTCCGTTCAGCAGATTACCGGCAAGTATCTCAAACGCCTGAGCAGACCTCGAATTGGGTTCCAGCAAAGATACCGTCTGTTGCTGTCGTACCGATTTTTCCAACGCCGCATCCTGCGGAATCATGCCAAGGTAATTTAACTTGCCATGTAAAAACTGAGATACTACCGAATTGAGTTTATCATACACGCCTTGTCCCTCATCGGTACTCGTAACACGATTCGAGACGACATGAATGGTTGTTCCGCCTGCCACGAAATTCGGATTCCGATATAAGGCCTTCAAAAGTGAATAAGAATCCGTAAGAGAACTCGGTTCCGGTGTTGACACAAGAAGCACCTCCGGACTTGCCATAACAAACTCTAAAACCTGATCGGATATTCCAGCCCCTGTATCTATAATAATGAAATCCGCAAGATCATTCAACTCATTAATTGATTTAACCAGATACATAATCTGTTCTCTATACAGATTATTGAGTCCGATAATACCTGATCCCCCGGAAATAAAGCCAATATCCATCGGTCCCGGTGTAATAATCTCTTTGATTCCTTTACCTCGATATATAAAATCCGAAAGATTATACTGCGGAATAGCACCAAACATCACTTCGACATTTGCCAAACCAAAATCTGCATCAAAAATCACAACGCGCTTTCCGGCTTTACGCAGCTGTACCGCAAGATTGACAGCAAGATTGGATTTACCGACACCACCCTTACCGCTTGTCACAGTTACAACCCTTGCCACATTCTGATTGATCTGATTTTGTTTTTTGATAACATTGCGTAACTGTTGTGCCTGATCCATTACGAATTGCCTCCCAATAACTTTTTAACAATCTTCTGCGTGTCGAACACTTCTATATCATCCGGCACATTCTGACCATTTGTCGTATAGGAGAGATCCGCTCCGGAATATAATTTTATATTCAGCAGATTTCCATACGTAGTCGTCTCATCAAGTTTTGTAAAGATCAGCTTATAATCTGCGATTTCACGATAACTGTCCACAATATCCAGAAGGTCCATATATTTCGTCGTTGCACTGAGTACCAGATAAACTTCCTTATTGTATTCTTCACTCACTCCGCCAAGAAGCGTCTTCATGTCATTGCGCTGCTTTTCATTTTTATGCGAGAAACCGGCTGTATCCACAAACACAAGGTCATAATCCTCAAATTTAGCGATGGAATCATTAAGCTCAGCCTGTGAATACACAATTGCCATCGGCGCATCAAGAATATTTGCATATACCTGAAGCTGTTCCGTCGCTGCAATACGGTAAGTGTCAGCAGTAATAAAAGCCACTTTCTTATCATACTCTACCTTATATTTGGATGCGATCTTGGCAATCGTTGTTGTCTTTCCGACTCCTGTCGGACCAACAAAAAACAGAATTTTCGGCTTAGATCCCGACAGATCAATTGTCTTAGGCTGTCCAAAACGAAGAATCAGTTTCTGATATACATTTGACAGAATCATATCTACACTGTTGCCAGGCCGGATGAATTTCTCAATTTCATCCAGAATCTGATTCACATATTTCTCATTCACTTCATTTTTTAATAATGTACTGTACAAAATGCGAACAAAGTGAAACTCCTCCGAAGAAGGCTTCTCTTTGACCGGATTTTCTGCCTCCGGCTTCTCGCCCTTAGGTGTCCTGGCAAGGCTCTCCTCTATACGATTAGACAGGTCATCCAGTCGCTGCTCAATCTTTTTTTCTTCCGGTTCCTGCATCCTCGATGAATTCGGCATTGTCTTTTGTATAAGTTCACGAAAATCCGGTTTTGCTTCAGGCTTTGGAATATCAATCTTTTCATCCGCAGACAAATTGATACTGTCATGAAGTTTCTTTGTGTTCTGAAGCGCGCGTTTCGGATTAACAAACTGTTCCTTCTCCTCCATTGCTGCAGTCACCTCATATGTTGAATTTTTGAATGCTCGAAACAATCCCTTGGGTTTTACTTCTTTTACATTCATAATAACTGCATTTTCACCGAATTCCTGCTTTGCCTTTGCGATTGCTTCTTCTTCTGTCTTACCCTGAAATTTGTTGATTGTCATTTACGCTGTCACCATCCCTACTGATTGTAGTTCTACGTCGGACTCTACCTCATTATACGACACTACGATCAAATCTTTGAAATAATCTTCCGTAAGTTTCTTAAAATACATACGCACGATCGGCGATGTAATGATGATCGGTGCTTTGCCGATTCCTTCCAGTTTCTGAATTTCTGTTCCGACCGAGTCCATAATTGCCTTGGTCTTCTCAGGGTCCATCGTAAGATATGCCCCCTGTTCTGTCTGCTTGACAGAAGACATGATTTCCTGCTCCACTTTCGGATCCAGCGTAATCACGCTTGTAGTCTCATTCGCCGGGAAATACTTATTGGAGATTGCACGTTTTAAGCTTTGACGCACATACTCCGTCAATACATCCGTATCTCTCGTTGTCTGAGCATGATCAGCAAGTGACTCAAAAATCGTAAGAAGGTCTCTGATCGAAATACCTTCCTCCAAAAGGTTCTGGAGTACCTTCTGTATTTCACCAAGTCCAAGCAGTTTCGGTGTAAGTTCGTCCACAAGCACCGGATTGCTCTCCTTGAGATTGTTGACCAGATTTTGCACATCCTGTCTTGTAAGGAGTTCCGCAATATGGCTTCGAATTACCTCCGTCAAATGCGTAGCAATAATGGATGGCGCATCAACGACTGTATATCCAAGACTTTCCGCACGTTCTCTCTGTGCTTCCGTAATCCAGATCGCAGGCAGATGGAAAGAAGGTTCATAGGTAGGAATACCTGTAATTTCTTCCTCCACGTATCCCGGATTCATTGCCATATAATGATCAAACAGAATCTCTCCTTCCGTTACCTGAATACCTTTGATCTTGATAATATACTGATTCGGATTCAGCTGAATATTGTCTCGGAGACGAATGATAGGAACAACCGTACCAAGTTCCAATGCGATCTGTCTTCGGATCATAACCACTCGGTCAAGAAGATCTCCGCCCTGATTCACATCCGCAAGCGGAATAATTCCATATCCAAATTCCAATTCGATAGGATCCACCTGCAAAAGCGATACGACATTCTCCGGTTTACGGATTTCTTCCGCTTCCGTTTCTGCCTGTTGTACTTCCTCTTCGATCGTTTCCTCTCCGATATTTTGACTGATGCTTCTTCCGGACAGCAGAAACGCAACACCAAGTCCCACAAAAAGTACCAGATTAAGAGGCGTTGCAACACCAAGGAAAATGATAACCGTACCTACAATATATAATACACGAGGCACACCAAATAACTGCTTAACCAAAACACCTGAGAAATCAGCCTCATTGGAGCCCTTCGTGACTAGAATACCGGTTGACAGAGAAATGAGAAGCGACGGAATCTGGGAAACGAGTCCGTCACCGATCGTCAGGAGTCCAAACTGTTGGATCGCATCATTGAATCCAAGTCCCATATTGGTTACTCCCATGATCGTACCACCGATCAGGTTGATAAAAGTGATGATAAGACCTGCGGTCGCATCTCCCTTTACATACTTTGTCGCACCATCCATGGCGCCGAAGAAACTGGACTCACGCTGAATCTTCTCTCTTCGTTCTTTTGCTTCCTGATCTGTGATCGCTCCGGTATTCAGATCGGCATCGATTGCCATCTGTTTACCAGGCATTGCATCCAATGTAAATCGAGCTGTTACCTCAGATACTCGCTCGGAACCTTTGTTGATAACAATAAACTGGATCAATACCAAAACAATGAATACGATCGTACCAACGACCATATTACCGCCACCAACGAAACTGCCGAATGTTCGTACAACGTTACCCGGATCGCCTGTAAGAAGAATCAGACGAGTGGATGATACGTTCAGCGAAATTCGAAAGATCGTCGTAAACAACAGCAACGTTGGGAAGAAAGACATGTCCAGTACTTCTTTCGCAAACAATACATTAAAGAGAATGATGAGGGCAATGGAAATGTTGATCGCAAGCATCACATCCAGCAGTATGGATGGGATCGGCACAATGAAAAACACAACAGCCGCCAGCAAATATAGTCCAACTCCGATATCCGCTTTCTTCAACATCGCACATTACCTCCTTTCTCTCATATATACAAAATGTTTACGTACCCGTCGTTTTTATTTGTTTCTGGTTTGAAATACGACTGCGAGTACTTCCGCAACTGCCTGATACAGTTCCGGCGGAATCTCTGTTCCGATATCTACATTGTGGTAAAGCATTCGCGCGAGTGGCTTATTCTCCACAATCTCAATTTGATTTTCTCGAGCGACTTCCTTAATTCTCTGCGCCAGAAAATCTTCTCCTTTGGCAAGCACAACCGGAGCCGAACTTACCTCAGCATCATATTTTAAAGCAACAGCCAAATGTGTCGGGTTTGTAATGACAACATCTGCTTTGGGCACGTCCTGCATCATACGCTTTTGCGAAACTTCCTGCATCTTACGACGCTGACGTCCTTTAATCTGCGGATCTCCCTCCGTATTCTTATATTCATCCTTTACTTCCTGCTTGGTCATCTTCATATCATCATTGAATTTATATTTCTGATATGCAAAATCTGCGATTCCAATAATAAGATAGACCAGACTGATCTTAAGTCCAATATCTATAATCAGTGTGCCGACCAATGCCACTGCCTGATTCATCGACAGATCATATAAAATAAGCAGATCATTCACACGATCCTTCAATGATGAGTATGCAATATAGCCGATAAGACCGATCTTAACGATTGACAACAATAGTTGAAAAATCGAATCCTTTGAAAAGATTCTTTTAAATCCGTTAATTGGATTGAATTTACTCAGTTCCGGTTTCATTGGCTTCGTGGAAACCTTCCATCCGACCTGTACAATACTGACCAATATCGTAATCACAAAACCAAATGCAAAAAATGGAAGAACGATCAGCAGCCAACGTATAATAACGTCAAAAAACAGGGATGACACTGCCTGTGCCGACAATGCTCCCTCGTTAATACGGACAAAATCTGCCATGGTATTGTAGATTGCAGGAAAGAGATTGATCAGGCTTTCTCCCACATACGAAATAAAGATCTTCAGACATAAAAACAGAACGATCAGACTGAAAGCAGCCGTCAGTTCCTTGCTTTTGGCAACTTTTCCTTCCTCACGAGCATCCTTCAACTTTTTTGCGGTTGCAGGCTCCGTCTTTTCTCCGCCCTCGCCATCCTTGGCAAACCATTGCAGATTCAATTTCATTATTCGGTTATGATATTCTTTGCTAGTACATTCCTTCGGCAATTAACCTCACCATCGTCTTTATTTCTTTCAGAATCATATTGGCTACATCTGGCAGCAAAAAAACCGTCAGAAAAATTACCATAAATCCAACCAGTACCTTTAGCTGCATACCTACAGAAAACATGTTCATCTGCGGTGCAACCTTTGCCATAATTCCAAGTACGCAGTTCAAAATCATAATGCAGGCAAAAAAAGGAAGAAAAATGCGAAAGCCGATCACAAATATATCTCCCATATATCGCACAATGGTATTGAGCATATGATCCCAGTCAAATACCTGTCCGGCAATCGGGATCACGCTAAATGAGTCCGCAATCGCCTGAATCAGATAGGTATGAAAATTTGAAGTGATCATTAAAATCATAACCAGATAATAATAAAAATTACCGGTTAAAGTCACTTCTGTTCCCATATCCGGATTAAATTCGGATGCCATCGACAGACCAATATCCATATCAATGACGGTACCGGCAAACAAAACAATAGAATTACAGATATTTGCAGCGAAACCAATGAGCAGTCCTGTAATTCCTTCTTTTAACACAACCACCGCATAACCGACTACGCTTTCATAGGAAAACTCCGGTCTTGCGACCACACTATATAAAAGGATCGAAGTAAAAAATGACAATCCGATCTTCACCTGATTCGGAATCCCCGTCTGCCCTAACAGAGGCGCAACATATACAAAACAGGTAATCCGCACCAGGATCAAAAGAAAATATTCAAAATTATCCAGAGTAAATGTAAAGTTAACCATGAAACTATCCTAAACTCAGGTAATAACTAAAATTGGACCATAGTCTCTCAATAAAGCTTGACATGCTATTTAACATCCATGATCCACAAATTAATAATGTCACAAATACACCGAGTATCTTCGGGACAAAGGTAAGTGTCTGCTCCTGAATGGATGTAACAGTCTGAAAAATACTCACAATCAAACCGATGATCAGTGACACCAAAAGAAGCGGTGCCGATGTAATGATGATCGTATATATGGCATCTCTTGCAATATCAAGTACTGCACTCTCTGAAATCATACAGACACCTCCTAGTAAAACGTCTGAACCAAAGAACCGATAACCAGATTCCATCCATCCGCAAGAATAAACAACAGTATCTTAAACGGAAGAGAAATCGTCGTCGGCGGAAGCATCATCATACCCATAGACATAAGAACCGATGATACAACCATATCAATAACAATAAACGGGATATAGATTAGAAATCCCATAATAAAGGCCTTGCGTAGCTCACTTAAAATAAACGCCGGAACCAATGTCGTAAAAGGTACATCCGACAGTTCCTTATCATCTTCGTAGGTTTCTCCTGAAATTTCTGTAAACAGATTAATGTCACGGATCTGAATCTTTGCGTCCTTGATCATAAACTCACGAATCGGTTCTTCTGCCTTCTTCAGAAATTCCGTCTGGGTAATCTCACCACGGTCAAGTGGCTGGATCGCATCCTTATTAATCTGTTGAAATGTCGGCCACATAATAAATAATGTGAGAAATAAAGCCAGACCGATCAGTATCTGGTTCGGCGGAGCCGTCTGTGTTCCGATCGCCGTACGCACAAAATGCAATACAATGATAATTCGTGTAAATGACGTCATCATGATCAAAATTGACGGTGCAAGTGATAAAACAGTCAACACCAAAAGCATTCTGACCGGCGTGGAAAGCGATCCGTTTTCATTATTATAAGTAATAGACAAACCATTGGTCTGATCATTATGATTGGCAACTTCCGAACTTCCCGTTGCCGATTGGCTCTGGTTTGTCGATGCTGCATAAGTTGTTGTCGGATGCAGCAAACATAATGCAATTGTAATTATCAAAACCGCGAAGGCAAAAGTAAAACTCGCCACGCAGTAAATCTTTTTTCCTCTGCTCATATTAATCCTGTTTCTTTGGTAACTTATCCTTAAACTTACCAAGAATCTCTGCGAAGGATTCCTGTTTTTCCTTTTCTCCCTGATGTTCAAACGAAAAATCTTTTAACTGTTCTCTCGTCAATCGGGTAAGAAGATGAACTTCATCTTTACCGACGGATACCACCAAATATACCGTTCCCGCTTCAACGATACTGATATATTTGTTATTTCCGACACTGATGGTCTCAATAACATGCAAATTTTTGTTGTTACTGCGGCTTTTCTGAAAGCCGCCCATCCATCTCGTTGTAAGATACGTAACACCAAGCACAAAAGCAAAGATAATAAGTGCTCCGATCAATTGTACCAGACTATGTATGGAACTCGATAATAACATTACCATTACACTTTATGCCTGTGGCGGCTTTGAAGAATTAACAATTTCCGTGATACGAACACCGAAACTTTCTTCAATGACCACTACTTCTCCCTTCGCAACATACTTTCCATTGACGAGCACATCAATTGGTTCTCCGGCTATCTTGTTAAGCTCAATGATCTTACCCGGACCAAAATCAAGGATATCAGAAATTGATTTCTTTGTTCGTCCAAGCTCAACTGTAACTTCAAGCGGAACATCCATGATCAAATCAATATTTTCCGGCTGATAGTTTCCAAAATTTCCTCCGGAGAAAGCAGTAAACTGCGCCGGTTGCACATTGACCTGCTGATTCATCATCGGTTGGCCCATCATCGGCTGCCCCATCATCGGCTGATTCATCATCGGTTGGCCCATCATCGGTTGTCCCATCATCTGCTGATTCATCTGGGGCTGTCCCATTTGCGGTTGCGCATTCATCTGCGGCTGTGCATTCATCTGCGGCTGCGCATTCATTTGCGGTGCCGCCTGCGACTCCGGTTGTGGAGTCGAAGCCGGAGCCGGTTCTTCCTTCATACTACTGCTATCCATCTCCATGTTGTGTGTCACACCCGCACACATCTCCTTTGCAAACGAGATTGGATAAAGCTGCATGATTTCACTATCAACAAGGTCTCCGATTTCCATACGGAATGAAATTTTAACAAATTTCCCCGTCAGGAACTCATCAATCTCACCCTCATCAATCTCTCCTGCCAGATCAATCAAATCTGCCTTTGGCGGGCTGATGTCAATTTTCTTATTCAGCATGGAGGACAAGGATGTCGCAGATGATCCCATCATCTGATTCATTGCTTCACTGATTGCACTCAGGTGAAGTTCTCCGAGTTCTCCCTCTGTATTTGTTCCATCACCGCCCATCATAAGGTCCGTGATGATCTTAACATCGTTTTCTTTCAGTACAAGAATATTGCTTCCGTCCAAACCAACTGTATACGCAATTCGGATAAATACACATGGTCTCTCATACTTTGTTACAACGTCATCCCAGGTTGCATAAGATACAACCGGAGTTGAAATCTCTACCTTGCGATTAACGAGAGAAAACAACGTTGTCGCAGCCGTACCCATACTGATATTGGCAATCTCCCCGATCGCATCAATTTCAGCTTCTGAAAGTTCCGCTTCTGCCGTATCTGTTCCCGATCCGCCGGGATTGCTCAGCAGTGCGTTAATTTCTTCCTGCGATAAAATTCCATCCATACGTTTATTGCTCCTCTCTGATCACCGAAGTGACCCTAACTGCATAATTGTCGCCCGAAGAACCGGGCAATGCAGTAAATTTTCGAATATTTCCGACGTAGACATCCAGTTCATCATCAACATTACGATCAAGCTTTATAATGTCTCCCGGTTGCAGCATTGCAAAATCATTTACCGAAATTGCGCTGGTGCCCAATACCGCTTTCACAGGTATTTGTGCCCGCTGGATCAGAGATTCAATTGCATCTGCATAACTATTGTTATCCTGATCCTGCATATTGGAATACCAATACTTGGTATTCAATTTATCGATAACATCTTCCAAAGTAATATATGGAAGACATATATTCATCAATCCTTCTACCTCACCGATTTTCATATTGATCGTCACAATTGCGATCATTTCGCTCGGTGATATGATCTGTGCATACTGTGAATTCGTCTCTATCCGTTCCAGCCGCGGATGAATATCCACAACATTTTCCCATGGTTCCTTGAGCAGATTCACACATACGATCATAATGCGTTCTATGATAAGAAGTTCAATTTCCGAAAATTCCCTTACTTTACCAATCGGATCGCCACGTCCGCCAAGCATTCGATCAACGATCGTATATCCAAGCGTCGATGCCATCTCTATGATAATATTGCCCTGCAATGGGGCGAAATTAACAATTCCAAGCAACACCGGATTTGATAATGCATTCGAGAATTCCGAGTACGTTACCGCCTCCGAATTCATCACTTCAACCTGCACATTTTTGCGCAGATAAACCGGAAGGTTTGTGGAAAGCAATCTTCCATAATGCTCAAAAATAATTTCCAAGGTACGAAGATGCTCCTTGGAAAATTTGGAAGGACGGGCAAAATCATACTCTTTAACCTGTTTTTCATCACTGTCTTTAATTTCTTCTACATCCAGCTCACCTGTGCTTAACGCAGCCAGCAAACTGTCTATCTCATTCTGAGATAATACGTCACCCATCTGTCTCTCACCACCTGTATATCATGCGGAGCTTGAAAAATGCACCACATTTTTGGCGATACACCAAAGATGTACCAAAATTTTAGCGATACATCACAGATGTACCGCAATCTTAGCGGTACAAAACAAATGTACCGCATCGGTCAGTCTTACCATTTTACTCAGATGTCGATTCGGAAAAATTGACTCCGACAACCAGATCTGCGCCAAACAGTTCCTGCATGTCCGAAAGGATTTCTTCCTTTGCTGCATCTTTATTTGATTCAAACTCATCAAGTGTGTAATTACCGATTACCTGAATGATATCATTCTTTATCGTCTCATCCTGACTCGTAAAGAAATCCTGATTGTAAGTCGCGTAATTATCGCTCTTCTTATTCAGCACCAATGACACTTTAAGTACTGCATAATGATTCTTTCCATCAGGATCTTTTGCAAGATTCGTAGTGATTTTTTCTCCGGCATTGACTTTATAAATATCCTGCTGATCGATCGGAACGTTAGAGACTCCACTTGCTGCTCCACTATTCAAATCCAGGTCAATTGCCGAGCATACTTTTTCAATAAGGTTATTTGCCTTCTTTGTTTCCGGCAGCACACTGAACATCAAAATTGCTGTCAGAACAAAATTGGCAAACACCAACGCAAGTATCAGTACTGAAATCAAATTTTTCTTCATATTGCTTATCTTTTCCTCCTAATTCACATTCGAATTATAAGAATTATATACTTTTATTTCCACACGTCGGTTACGTGCACGGCCTTCCGGTGTACTGTTGTCAGCAATCGGAACATAATCGCCACGTCCGGCGAACTTGATATACTTAGGATCAAGTTTTGTATGATCGCGAAGTCTCTGCGCTACCGCCAAAGCTCGATATACAGAAAGGATCTCATTGCTCTCATATTTAGCATTATGACGTATCGGAACATTATCCGTATGTCCTTCTATTTCAATAACGTTGGCGTCATACTTTTCAAGCACCTTTCCAATCTTGTCTACGATTGGAATTGCTCCGCTTACCAGATCTGCATGACCGGAATCAAACAGGATTGCGCCGTTTAAATTAAGCTGTACATATTCTGCGTTAAAATCCACATCCACCTTGGAGCCAAGTTCCGAAGCATTAAGCGCATTCTGGATTTCTTCTGCCATCTTCTCTGACTCGGCAAGTCCTTCTTTTTCGTATGCTTCCTGAACGGAATCCTTTCCATCCGTCTGGTCTTCGCTATCCTGTGCAGCGGAATTTGCGATCTCATTATAATAAGAATCCATAAACTCCAATTGTCTAACTCCGGCAGAGATCATCTCTCCCTCTCCGATGCTCGTGCCACCTGCAGGCAAGATACTTACACTGCTCTGCAGCGAAGCGATCACCTGCTGAAATTTATCCGCATCAACCGTGGACATCGAAAAAAGCAAAACGAAAAAGCATAATAGAAGGTTCATCAGATCGGAGAATGTCGCCATCCACGCCGGGGAACCTTTTGGTGGATCCTCAGGTCTCTTCTTAGGCACTATTCCTCACCTCCGGCATTATCACCGCCAATCTGGCTTCTATTCGCAGGAGAAAGGAACGACTTTAATTTTTCCTCAATAACTCGAGGATTCTCTCCTGCCTGAATAGACAAGAGTCCTTCAATCGTAATCTGTCGATTGATTACCTCCATACTGTTGTTTGTGTTCAATTTTCCGACAATCGGTGCACACAACCAGTTGGCGATCAAAGAACCATACAGTGTTGTGACAAGAGCAACCGACATCTGCGGTCCGATTGCCGATGGATCATCCAATTTCTGCAACATGTTGATAAGACCGATCAGTGTACCGATCATACCCCAGGCAGGACCCATCTCAGCCCATTTTTCCCAGACAGATGTCACACTCTTATGTCGATCCTCCAGACACATCAGATCCGTTTCAAGGATTGCACGAACCAGTTCCGGATCTGTACCATCCACAACAAGAAGGATTCCTTTTTTCAAAAAATCATCTTCAAGTCCATTGGCGGCTTCCTCAAGCGCAAGCAGGCCATCTTTTCGTCCGACATTGGCCAGATCAATAATTGATTTGATAATTTCGGACGGATCATATTTCTTATCTTTAAACGGCAACGATATTGCTTTCAGTCCATTGATAAAATCCGGTAATTTATAGCACCCTAACGTTGCAGCAAGGGAACCGCCGATGGTAATTGCGACAGACGGAAGGTCGATAAAGTTGTTAACTAACGCATCTATACCGCCACCACTGTTAATAATACCAAATAAAATCATTGCCAATCCAAAAAGGATTCCACCCAACGATGCTATATCCATATATAATGCACCTTCCATTTTACAAATTCAGGTTCCGGTCAGAACGCAAAATTGACCTAATGACCCTTTTATATAATTCTACTAAACTTTTGTTTTCTTGTCTACTTTCTTTTTGGTAAAAAGGGTAAAAAAATGATGGGAAATGACGAATTCTCATTTCCCATCGCATTTTTATGTATTTTCCTGTCAGACAAAGAATTATCTCTTCAGATTGATCAGTTCCTCAAGCAACGTATCCGACACTGTGATAACGCGGGAATTTGCCTGGAAACCACGCTGCGTAACGATCATATCCGTAAACTGTCCGGACAGATCAACGTTTGACATCTCAAGCTCTCCGGAGTTGATCGCACTACCGTCCGCGCTGACTTCCACGCCGATTCCGTCGAATTCGCCGGAGTTAAGAGTCGTCTGGTAACAGTTGTTTCCAACTTTTTCCAATCCGGATGCATTCGCAAACTGTGCAACCGGAATCTGACCTAAGACAACCGTATTACCATTGTCATAAGATCCGTGAATAAGTCCCTGCTGATCGATTGAGATGCCGGTCAGAGCACCGAGCTTCTTTCCCGCTCCGTCTCCGGTCGTATCTCCCCTCAGCATCTTAAATGTGGAAGTACCACCGTTGTTGTAATTCATACACTTTGAGAAATCAATCTCAATATTTTGAAAATTACTGGTAATGTTCTGTCCGTTGCCGTTATTTGTTGTATATCCGGTTGTCAAAGTCGAAAGATTAAGCATCTGGCTCGTCTGATTGTTTCCGCCGATTGACACAAAAGTTCCCTCGTTCGCATCAAAATCAATATCATATCCGTTACCGAATACTGCCTGAATCTTCTGCTGTTTATCGGCATCCGTCGTTCCCAGAATCGACTCGCTCTTCGAATCAATGATATCCGTCAGCGTGATGTGGTACTGTCCGTCAACCGTACTGTTTTCACGGGGTTTTACAGCAAATTTTGCGGTATAGGAATATCCGAGATTATCGAAAAATCCTAATGTCATCGTATATCCGTCCTCACTGGTAACGTTCGTATCCTTTTTATCAAGTACACCGGATACATATGCCTTCGTTGTCGCTTCCGGTGAAGCCGTCTGATTCTGCGGAGACATAACCTGAAGCGCAGATACAATGTCTTTTCGTACTTCTCCGGTTGTCGGATCTACCTGCCATCCCTGAAGAGTATATCCGGTAGAACTCATACAAAGATATCCGTTACCATCCACATAAAACGAACCTGCTCTTGTAAAAAAGCGATTGGTTCCGTCACTTACAATAAAAAAATTTGTCGACTGGCTGTCTGTAAATTTCAAATCGAACGGATTTCCCGTTGTCTCCGATGCACCTGCACCGGTAATATTTACCGTTGTCGATCCGGTGCTTACACCAAGACCGATCTGCTTTGCGTTGACACCACCGATACCGGTTGTGCCGTTACCACCGGATGCAGACGATAATGTCTGATACATAATTTCATTAAAACGTACATTTGAAGCTTTAAATGCTTCGGTGTTAACGTTAGCGATATTATTACCGATAACGTCCATTCGTGTCTGATGTGTCTTAAGTCCGGACACAGCAGAGTACATTGATCTCATCATAGTACATTGACCTCCTGTGATGGCCGGATTGGTTCCCTCTGTCAGTCAGGAACCGCAGCTTCCATAAGGTCCAGCTACATAATGACCGCGCCATCAATATTTGTAAATACATTTGATTGTGTTTCCGTCTGATCCATCGCTGTCACTACCGTTTTATTCGGTACATTTACGATAAATGCCAGCGAATCGACTAAAACCAGTGATTCGTTAATCCCTTTTGCACTTGCTTTCTCCACACCGCTTTGCAAGCGGATGTTCTGTTCATCCGAAAGACTGATGCCTCTGCTCTCAAGCCTTTGTGTGGCATGCTTGGAAAATTTTAGTTTCTCATTTCCCGCCGCGCTCAAAGATTGTTGTCTTCGTAAAACTTCCTCAAATGATATATCGGACTTTTTTGAAGATTGATTAACACTTTTTTGATTTAAATACTGATCACTGACCTGCTCGATCGACGAAAACTGACCAGCTATCGGATTCATGCTTTTTCCTCCGTATCCGTTTTACCATCGGTATCCGTCTTATCGCTGCCATCATTCCCATGCGCTTTTTTTACCTCAGCAAGACGTTTCTCGTAATTTTGAAGTTTCGTCAAATCATCACTGTCCACATATTTCTGCTGATAAGAAGTCATTCCGTCATACAGATCACGGATCTGTGTGATTGCTTTCTCATAGCTCTCATTAATATTCTCAATATCCGGAAGCTGATCGATCATATCACCGAATGTTCTTGCAGTGGTAACCGCATCATAATAGCTTTCATCCGCAACCGTATCAAGTGTATCAACATTGTATAGGCGATTGTTAACACTGAGCATTACGCTTCCGTCTTCCTGATACATGATATAATCCACTTTACCATTGACATAGTTTTCTTTTCCGGTCGTCTCATCTGCAACCTTAAGAATAACCTGCTTTCCAACCAAAGCGTTTGCCATCTCATTTTCCTGTGTCTGTTGCATGGACAATGTAGCCTCCAACTGTGAGAACGTTGCAAGCTGAGCAACATACTCCGTGTTACTTGTCGGCTCGAGTGGATCCTGATATTGCATTTCAGCACAAAGAAGTGTTAAAAACTGGTCATATCCAAGTGAGGAACCATTGTTCTTCTCTGCTTCCTCAGACTTTTTCTTTGCCTGATAATCCGTCACTAATTTACCGTTATCTACCGCAGCGGTATATGTTGTTGCCATATCATTTCCTCCTTAGGCTGTCAGGTCAACCGAGTTGCCATTGTCCTTCATAATCTGGGCAACTAAGGCTTCCTCTTCCGTCATCAGCGAAGATAATTCATCCAGCGAAGATAAATTAATATTTCTTCTCTGCGACTGTTGTTCCTGCTGTCTTTGTCCTTCTTCAAATTCACGGCTCTGTCCCTGTTCAAGATTTCTCTCAAATTCGTGCGAAGCCACTGTCACTTCGATGGAATCCACTTTAACACCCGACTGTTCCAATGTTTTCCTCAGTTCAGCCAGCTGTGTTTCAAGGGCATTCTTTACCGCCTCTTCGCTTGCCGCAATCTGCGCGCGAACCGTTCCCTGTTCGGATGAAATCTGAAGATAAACTTTGCCGAGATTCTCCGGATTCAGCTGCATCTCCATCGAAGATGTTTCCTCCGAGATTGTCACTTTGACATTTTCGGCGAACTGTTCGATCAGGTCCATCGTATCAATTGAAAGATATGTGTTGTTCTCTGTCTGTGGAACAACTTCCTCTAATACCTGATCGGTCATGAACACCATATCCGGTGTCTGCTCTGCTACGTTCGCATTCGTTCGATCCGCAGTGTGAACTTCATTCTCCCGTTGCAGAATGTCGTTTGCATTGCTGCCATCCTGTTTCGTCTGGTCTGCATTCTCTGTTGCAGCTTCCGAAACAGTAATTGTCTCATTCTGTACCACATATTCTACATCCGATGTCTGTTCCTGTGTCGGCATATCCGTTACATTCGTATCAGTAACCGGAGCAGTATTTGTTTCTGCGACCTCCTGAACGACCTCCGCAAACGAAGCATCATCCAATATCTGAGGTTTTTCCAGAACATTCATCTGTGCAAGTAAGTCCTGCATCTCATCCGGCATCAGTTCCAGTTGATCCATCAGTTCATTCTGTGCCGTCTGCATCTCCTGCATCAGATCAACAAACTGTGGCTGAAACAGCAGATCTTCCGGCGTCGCTGCATCCGTCAACTCCACTGCCAGCTGGACAAGATTCTGTGGATCCATAAGACCAAAGGCTGTCAATCCAAGATTTTCCATCGCGGAACGCACCGCATCTTCATCCACGCCAAGATCTTCCGCAATCTTCGCGACAACTTTTTGATCAAAATCATCCAGCTTATCAGCTGCTGAATTTAATTTATCTTCCATTGTCGCCGAAGAGATTTCGCGATCCCGGTTGGAATATTGTGTGTATGCATTCTGTGTGCAATCCGTCTGTTTCGTCGTAATGGATGTTCGTGCGATGTCATCTGTATTCGCATTTGTTTTTGTAGAGTAGTTAACATTCATCATGGACGAAAATACGACTGCATCGTCTGAATTTCCAGCCTTTGTTTTGCTTGTTGCAGCATTTGCATTTAATGTCTGATTCTGACCGACAGAACTCAGATTAAATACATTTGCACTTGTCAAACACGTTCCTCCTTTCTTTCTGTGAACGCCCTCTGTTCAAACTAATTTTACCAGAGAATTGGCGTCGTCCGTCAGTTTTCCACTGAAAAACTGACGTGTCCAACAGATCACTGCTTTGTCGGTTCCATGATCTCCGTCAGCTTCGCCGCAGTCGTCGCATCCATCTTACCAAGTATCTTGCCTCGCTCTTCCGTGCCCATATTGTTCATAATATCGGCAACCAGCCCAAGATTGTCCGTCATCGTATCAAAGATGGCGGCAGCCTCTTTGGGCTTCATTTTCGAGTAAGTGTCGGCATAATCTTTAACCTTATCATCGTAGGTGATCTGTTCTACTACTTGTTTATATAAGACTTCAGCATTCTTGGGATCAATGCTCTCATAGTAAGTCTTATATTCATTTATATCGGGCGCATTATCCGAAAAAACAACCTCTTCATAAAACTTTTCTTTTTCTTTTTCGAAAGCCGCCTCATCCTCTTTATATGTCGACAGATCATCGATCTGCGCATTTAAATCGTCAATCGTCTCAGAATTCTTTTTCTGATCAGCCTTTGCATCATCAAGTTCCACTTCCAGCTCCTTAATACGCGCAATCGCTTCATCCAGTGAACCATATTGATGCTGTGTATCTTCCGTAGGAAGATCTGCATTGTCCGGAGTCGGAAGAATTTTATTGATATAAGGGACATCCTTTAGAGCCGGATACAAAACCGATGAACCGAATCCTCCGACATCCGTCTTGATCAAAATTGCTATGATCCCAAGCCAGATTGCAATAATAAGTACCGTTACCAATGCAAGTACAAGCTTACTGCCCGCCTTTTCTTCCTCCTCTTCTGGATTCTGGCCTGTTGTAACTTCTTTTTCGTTCTTTTTCTTTTTGAATGCCATAAGTTCTCCTCTACTTGTTATAAGTATAGCTTACCAGCTCGTCAATCTCTTTTGTTTCAGTCGCTGCCAGCTCCTGTTTGAACTCTTCAAACGCCTTTTCCCGCAGCTTCTCCTGCACCTTGCGTTCCTGCATGACCTCATTAAGCGCAACCCGCGCGTCCTCCATCGCTTTTTCCGCTGTATGGACTTGCATCATCTGTCTGCGCACAATCGTCTTCATATCATTCACATTGGCACGTGCATGTGCTACTTCCTGCAGATTCAGATCTCCCTGCATTGCTTCCTTCAGCTGCTTCTCGTATCCCACTCTGCGAATCAGATACTGTTGCAGAACTTTTTGTTCCTCAAGATACTTCTGGTTAGCAATACTGTACGCCATCTGCGCCTGCGTCTCAAGTTTCTGTTTGATATTCAGTATATTTTGCATTCGGTATACAAACTTTGCCATAAATCACCAATCGCTTTCTTAATCTGCAAACACATCTGCAAGTAACTTAATTTCCTCGTCAAAAGCAAACTTTTCATCTGTCCCCTGGCACAGGAACTCATTCACATCTTTGATCTTGCGGATCGCATAATCGATATCCGGATTCGAACCGCTTTTGTACGCTCCGATATTGATCAGATCTTCCGCCTCATTGTATGTTGCAAGAACATTTTTCAGCTTACCCGCGAGTTCCTTGTGTTCTTTGGTAACAATCGAACTCATAACACGGGAAATACTCTGTAAGATATCGATTGCAGGGTAATGATTCTTATGTCCCAGCTTTCGATCCAGCATAATATGACCGTCAAGGATTCCTCGGGCCGTATCTGTAATCGGCTCATTAAAATCGTCTCCATCGACCAATACGGTGTACAATCCGGTAATAGATCCCTTATCATTTGTTCCCGCACGTTCCAAAAGCTTTGGCATTTCGGAATACACACTCGGTGGATATCCTCTTGTTACCGGTGGTTCGCCGGAAGCCAACCCGATCTCACGCTGCGCCTGAGAAAAACGCGTCATAGAGTCCATCATCAGAAGTACATCTTTCCCCTGGTCACGGAAATACTCTGCCACAGCAGTTGCTGTCTTCGCACATTTATTACGAATAAGTGCCGGCTTATCCGAAGTCGCCACAACAACAACGGAGCGAGCCATACCTTCCGGTCCGAGGTCCCGTTCAATAAACTCACGTACCTCTCGTCCTCGCTCACCGATCAATGCGATGACATTGATATCTGCCTTCGTATTACGTGCAAACATACCGAGAAGCGTACTTTTTCCGACACCGGAACCTGCAAACACTCCGATACGCTGACCTTTGCCAACCGTGATCAAACCATCTACTGCCTTCACCCCAAGTGGAAGGACCTCGCTGATAATCTCTCTGTCCATCGGGTCCGGCGGAGCTTGTTCCAATGGATAATACTCTCCATGGATCTCCACATCGCCATCACTAATTCTTCCGATTCCGTCAAGCGTATGACCGAGCAATTCTTCCCCTACTAATACAGATAATGGATGTCCCGTATTTTCTACGATACATCCAACTCCAACACCTTCCACGCTGTCAACCGGCATCAGGATAAGCTGCGAATCATGAAATCCGACCACTTCCGCAATCACATACTGCTCACGGTCTTCATCCGGATATATCTTGCACAGATCTCCAAGACGTGCTTTCGGTCCTACGGATTCAATCGTCAAACCTACAACTTTAACAACTTTTCCGTAGCTGTTATAATATTGTCTGTCTAAAAGCTGTAAATACTTATCTGCTACACTCATAACACCAATCGTACCCCGGTTACTACACTAATGAGCGAATATCTTTGATCAGATTCGTAAACTGTGTATCCAGTCCACAGTCAAACACACCATAGGAGGTTTCAATCTGACATTGTCCATCCTCAAATTTGTTTTCCTGTACAAATTCGATGGAAACATCACCACCCACTTGTTTTTGTATTTCTTCCAAATGTTCCATGAGCATCTCATGGTCAGTTTCATTGACATGAATGCGAACTTTATTTCCTGCATTCACATCCATCAATGTATTCTTCACAAGTGTCAAAAGCATGGTACGTTTATCCGAGAACTGTATCTGAAATACTTTTTCAAACACTTGCACAACCGCATCCACAATATCGCTTTCCATATGTTCCATGCGATTGCTATATTCCTCTTGCAACTGTTGCTTTCTTCCACTGTATTCTTGTTCTAGCTGTTCTTTCTGCTTCTGCAGCTCCTGCACACTTTGTTGTTTTCCTTCTTCATAGCCAAGCTTTCTCTGGTCCTCAAACAACTGCTGTGCACTCTTCTTTGCAGCATCAAGGATTCCGTTTGCCTCAGATTTTGCCGTAGAAGTAATCTGATTTGCCATCGTCTGTGCATCCGCAATCATTTCCTTGCGTAACTGCTCCAGTCGGACTTTCTCCTCCTCATAGGTAGGGATCAGCTCTTTTTCTGACTTTGTATCATCAAATTCCGATGCGTCATTCTGCTGCATATGTTCGCCACTCTCATTTTTCATCAGGCTTTCTTCCATACGCCGATTAGAATTAATAATACGTTTTCCTTCTGTCGAATTCACCACAAAGCATTGTTTCAATAAATTAGACAACGATATCGTCTCCTCCGCCACGTGAAATTACGATATCGCCTGCTTCCTCGAGCTTTCGGATCACACCAACGATCTTCTGCTGTGCTTCCTCGACATCCTTCATTCGTACCGGGCCCATAAAATCCATATCCTCTTTGATCATAGCTGCAAGTCTCTTGGACAGGTTCTTAAATACAACATTCTGAACTTCCTCTGATGTATTCTTAAGTGCAAGTTCAAGATCTCCGTTTTCAACATCACGCAGCACACGCTGAATTGCTCGGTCGTCGAGTAACAAAATATCTTCGAACACAAACATTTTTTTTCGAATTTCGTCTGCAAGTTCCGGTTCCTCGATCTCCAAAGACTCCATAATGTGTTTTTCCGTTCCACGATCAACACTGTTCAAAATATTAACAATCGCATCGATACCGCCAACGATCGTGTAATCCTGGTTAACAAGCGATGCAAGCTTGCGCTCCAACACACGTTCTACTTCCTTGATAACATCCGGCGATGTACGGTCCATCAGCGCAATACGTTTCGCAACATCCGCCTGTTTTTCCGGCGGAAGTGCTCCAAGTACCAAGGAGGCCTGACTCGGTGATAAATAGGATAAAATCATCGCAATTGTCTGTGGATGTTCATCCTGAATAAAGTTCAGTAACTGACTCGGATCCGTTTTACGCACAAATTCAAACGGGCGTACCTGAAGCGAAGCCGTCAGTTTTGCAATAACACCTTGCGCTTTGTCGCTTCCAAGTGCTTTTTCCAAAAGTTCCTTGGCGTATCCGATACCACCTTCGGCAATGTACTGTTGCGCGAGGCATACCTGATAAAACTCCTCCAAAACTTCTTCCTTCGTCTGCGGGGATACGCTCCTCGTATTCGCAATCTCAAGGGTGAGTTCTTCAATTTCATCTTCTTTCAGGTGCTTAAAAATGGTAGCTGCCTTTTCCGGTCCCAATGTGATCAGAAGGATAGCCGCCTTTTGCACTCCTGTGTAAGATTCGCTCATACCTTACTCCCAATCCTCGTTTAACCAGTTGCGTAGCAAAAGCGCTGCCGCATCCGGGTTTTCTTCTACAAATTTTTCAATCAGGACTCGTGTCTCTGATTTTTCCGAATAACCGATATCTTCCAATTCGTCCGTTGCACCGGCTGTCGACTCAAGCAATGCATCCACGGAAAGCTCTGGTTCGATTTCTTCTTCGCTCTGTTTTCTTGTGCTTCGGAACACAACATATCCGAGTAATGCAAAGATCAGTACCGCAAGCGCAATCTGTAAGATATCCGTAAGTCCGATTCCCTTACTGCTTGATTCTACAAACTGTGGTCTCTCGTAGCAGACAAATGATATATTATTCGAATCAAAGCCGGTCGCTTTCGCGATCATATCGATGTATTCCTGATCTGCCTGTACCTGAACCGGATCACTATGTGCTGCCTTAAAAGCCTCGAATGTTGTTCCGTCAAGCTGACCGCTCGCCTTCAGTTCATCCTCGTCATAAACAACCCACCGTGTTGCCGAAACCGCAACGGAACTTGTTGTATAATCAACTGTGCCGCCATTGCTGATGGTTTCCGTTTCTTCCTTATTTGGCGAATATTGAGAATCGATATCGGATACCGATGACTCGGTTATATCACCGTCCGGTGTCACATACGTTGGTGTATCATCATTTGAATCCGTTCCCGGCACCGCAGCCTGACCGCCGGTTGCATCCGCATTATACTCTGAACGGCTGGTCAGCTCACCGTTATCCATTCCATCATTGTGCGAATAAACCGTTGTATTCTTCTTAACAGAATCGAAATTCATATCGAGGTTCAAACCAACCTGTACATCCGAAAAGATCCCGGACTTCACAAGAACGCCTTTTACCTCATCCTTAACCATATTCTGTGTTTTCTGCTTTGTACTCAGGTTGGTCGATACAACCGCAGAACCCGAATCCTGGTCTGCTCCGGAATATAAAAGAAGCGAAGTCTTCTGATCAAGGATCGTGATATTTTTTGTCGAATCATTACCGATCTGTGTCGCAACAAATCGTGCAATCGAATATGCCTGATCCTCATCCATATCCTCTTTCAGATCAAGTGATACACTTGCGGAGCCTTCCTGCATTCTTGAGATCAAAGTTCCGTCATCGGTAGGCAGATCCAATGAAACTTTGGCAGAATTGATCATATCATTTGCAGCAAGATCTTCCTCCAGTTTCTGTTCAAGATATGCCTTGTTCAATTTCTGTTTATCCGATTCGGTACGTGAGAAGCTGCCATCCACAACAGACGATATATCGGCTTTCGAGATATCATATCCCGCTGTCGCAATGTCATTGGATCCAAGTAACATATTTGCCGCGCTCTCGTCCTTGACATTCACATCAAAATGTGTGGAATTTGACACTTTATAATCAATACTTCCATCTCCATCAAGAATTTCCTTGACCTGATTTGCACTCTTCGTATTCTCACAATCAATCAATGTCGTATATTGCGGTCTCGTCATGACAACACCGAGAATAACAAGTGCCACAATCACAATACCTGTAAGACTGATCATCAAAGCCTTCTGTTTCGTATTAAATTTCTTCCACCATTCCACCACACGGTTAATGATTTTTTGTAACTGTTCCGGCATTCTTTTGTTCCTCTCCTACCAATTCCGATTAAATGGACATCTGCATAATCTCTTTGTATCCGTCAATCAGTTTATCCCGCACTGCAACCGTATACTGCAACGCGATATTCGCTTTTGTCTCCGCGATCAAAAGATCATGTGTATTATCCGCTTCTCCGAGCGCAAAACGGATTTCTTCCGATTCCGCCGAATTCTGCAGATCGTTCGTCTCATCGATTGACTGCATAGCGGCCGAAAGTACCGAACTGAAACTGTTCTTGTCGGTATCCACATCCGTCGTCTTCGGAGTGAATGTATTCAAATAATTGGAAGAGACACTGGCAAGTGAATTAATATCCATATGATTCCTCTCTGTTTCCGGCGAAACACTTTTTCAAAAAAATTCTTACTTTATCACCAATCGTAACGTTTCCGGTCAATTACTGTCCGATAGACAATCCTGTCTGTGCCATGCTCTTGCTGGCTTCAAACGCGGTCGCATTTGCTTCGTATGCACGTTGCGCATCGATCAGGTTCGTCATCTCGGTAACCGTATTGACATTCGGATAAGAAACATATCCATCCGCATCCGCATCCGGATTCGACGGATCGTATTCTTTCACAAAATCCGTCTCTGTATCTTCGCGCACGGAAGTCACCTTGACCCCATTACCGAGTGCCGGATTCTTCGATGCCGAAGAGAACACCTGACTAAACGGCGTGACTGCACGCTCCTGGAATGTAACGATCTTGCGTCGGTACGGTCCGCCGCTCTCGGTCGATGTTGTATTTACATTTGCAATATTTTCCGCAATAATGTCTGTGCGGAATCGCTCTGCGGTCATTCCTGACGCGCTGATATTAAATGACTGAAATAATCCCATGTTTTATTCTCCTTAGCTGATTACAGATTTCATACGATTGAATTCATTGTTGATTCCTGCTGTAATACCTTCATAACGGAGCTGCTCGGAAGCATACTCTACTTCCTCGTTATCAATATCAACATTGTTTCCATCCAGACGATAAGAATAATTGGACAAATCCGTATAAACAGAAGGATTCAGATGATCCATATGCAGATTCTCGATCTTCGTATCCAGTGACGTGTGTTTGCAACGTCCGAGTTCCTGTTTTAAGACTCCCTCAAAATCAAGATCTTTTCTCTTGTATCCGGGTGTATCAACATTGGCAATATTGTTGGCAAGAACCGTCTCTCTTTTCCAGCTTGCATCTGCAGCTTTGTCCAATACATTGACATAATCAAAAGCGTTTGTACTGAGCATAAGAACCCCCTTCATCTAGTATCCCTAATTATTCTATCATACTAATTATAGTATACTTCTTCCAAAAAACAAGTAGTTTTGCCAAAAAAGGCATAATTTGTAAACAAAAAGGGACCTATATCTTGTATAAGTCCCTTTAAAATCCCCATTCCATGGTATATTTTGTCATCGAGTGCCACTTGATGACCGGTACACACTTTGGCGTACTCCTTTTTACTTTGATTTATCGCGTTTCAGCTTGTCCAGTTCTTCAAACACGACATCGTTAACAACTTTAATGTAAGTTCCTTTCATTCCGGAAGATCTTGATTCGATAACGCCTGCACTCTCAAACTTACGTAGTGCATTCACGATCACCGATCTTGTTATTCCGACGCGGTCGGCAATACGGCTCGCCACAAGAATTCCTTCGTTACCATCCAATTCATCAAAGATATGCGTGATTGCTTCAAGCTCCGAAAAAGAAAGTGTACTGATTGCCGATTTGACAATGGCGACTTTACGTGCTTCCTCAGCACTCTCCTCATTCACGGAGCGCATCATCTCGAGTCCTACAACGGTTGTTCCGTATTCGGTCAGAATAATATCGTCAATGTCATATTCCTTCTCACTGCGATACTCAAACAATGTGCCGAGACGCTCTCCCGCGATATCGATCGGTGTGATGATCGCACGATAACATTTTGACTCTTCTCCGAATCCAAGTGTTTCCAGATTGACATTCTCTTTGGTGGAAAGAATTCCCAGCAGACGCTCGTTAAGTTCCGGATCAATAAATCCACCAACCTCATCCACAATGAGTTCCTGCAACTCGTCCACACCCTTGCATACACTTGATCCAAGGACTTTTCCTTTCTTACTGATTACAAGAATATCTGAATCCAGTATTCCGGTCAGTACTTCACAGATATCGTTAAATACGACTTTCGATGAATTGTTGTTATGAAGTAGTTTGTTTATTTTTCGTGTTTTATCCAGAAGCTGTACACTCATGTAATCCTCCTGACTACTTTCGCACTCCGACGAAAAGTTTCGATTTAACTATGAGTTTATCACTATTTTTCTGACAATTCAATATTTTTTATTCAATTGAATTATTTTATTTTTCATTTTTTTGCTCTTTTGCCTCGGTATAGCCACAATGTGCATCGGCACAAGCCAGTTTCGCACCCTTCTCAACCATATAGCCGCCGCATCGAGGGCATTTCTTGTCCACCGGACGTCCCCAGCTCATAAAATCACATTCCGGGTTGTCAATACATCCATAGTACCGCCGTCCCTTCTTGGTCATCTTGATTACGACATCCTTTCCGCACTTCGGACAGGCAACACCGATTTTCTCATAATATGGCTTCGTATTGCGGCACTCAGGGAATCCCGGACATGCAAGGAACTTTCCGTGCGGACCGTACTTAATGACCATGTTACGTCCGCAGACCTCACAGATTTCATCTGTTACCTCATCCTCGATTGTAACCTTTTCAAGGTCCTTCTCTGCTGCCTGCACCGCAGCTTCCAGATCCGGATAGAAATTGGCAACAACCGTCTTCCAATTGACGGCCCCCTCTGCCACACTATCCAAAAGAGACTCCATGTTCGCAGTAAAATGTTCATCTACGATGGTCGGAAATGATTCTTTCATGATGGAATTAACCACTTCTCCGATCTCTGTCACATAAAGATTCTTATTTTCTTTGGTAATATATCTTCTCGCAATAATCGTTGTGATCGTCGGCGAATAAGTACTCGGTCGTCCGATTCCCAGTTCCTCGAGTGTCTTTACCAGAGAAGCCTCCGTAAAATGCGCCGGCGGCTGGGTAAAATGCTGCTTCGGATCCATATCCACCAACGAAAGTTTCGCATTCTCGTCAATGTCTTTCAAAAGAACCTGCTTAGACTCTTTCTCATCATCAGCCTCTGTGTACGCCAGCATAAATCCATCAAAAGCGACCTTAGAGGTTGATACACGAAATCCGTAGGAACCTGCTGCAATATTAACCGTCATCGTCTCATAGACCGCATTCGCCATGCGGCTTGCTGCAAAGCGTTTCCAGATCAACTGATACAGACGGAACTGGTCACGGCTGAGTGAGTCCTTGATCTCGGATGGAATACGGTTGATGTCGGTCGGACGGATTGCCTCATGCGCATCCTGAATCTTAACGCCGCTCTTCTTGCTTCCCTCTCCCGCAGAAAGATACTGCTCGCCGTAAGAACTCTTAATAAACTCTCTTGCAGCAGCATCTGCCTCCTCAGAAATACGAACGGAATCCGTACGCAGGTAAGTGATGATACCGACCGTACCCTGTCCCTTGATGTCCACACCTTCATACAATTGCTGCGCAATACGCATCGTCTTTGAAATCGGGAAATTTAATGCTTTAGAAGCCTCCTGCTGCAAAGTACTTGTCGTAAACGGAAGCGGCGCCTTTTTGGTACGTTCGCCTCTCCTGATATCGGTTACTTTAAAAGGCTGTCCCTTAATTTCTGTAAGGATTGCATTCATCTGATCCTCAGATGCAATTTCAATCTTCTTACCGTCCTTATCTGTCAGTTTCGCAAGGATAGGCTTCTTTTCCCCTTCCGGCAGAAGACTCACTTCAAGCGACCAGTACTCTTCCGGAATAAACGCATCGATTTCTTCCTCACGGTCACATACGATACGCAGGGCAACCGACTGCACACGTCCGGCACTCAGGCCCCTCTTAACTTTTGCCCACAAAAGAGGACTGATGCGGTAACCTACCATTCGATCAAGCATTCGTCTCGCCTGCTGGGCATCTACAAGATCCATATCGATTTCCCGCGGATTCTTAAGAGATGTCTTAACTGCCGTCTTGGTAATCTCATTGAAACTGATTCGGCTGACATCCTTATCCTCAAGCTTCAATGCTTTCGTCAAATGCCAGGAAATCGCCTCTCCCTCACGATCCGGGTCAGTTGCGAGATAAATCTTGTCCGCTTTCTTGACTTCTTTACGAAGCTTGGCAAGAATTTCCCCCTTTCCCCGGATTGTAATGTATTTCGGCTCGAAATTATTCTCCGGACTAAAGCCAAGCTGACTCTTCGGAAGATCTCTAACATGTCCGTTTGATGCCATAACCTCATAATTTTTGCCGAGGAATTTCTTAATTGTTTTTACCTTCGCAGGCGACTCCACAATAACCAGATACTTTGCCATAAGAAAATGCTCCTTTATATGTCTATCAGATCGTTTTAACGAAAAAATTCGGAATGGTTTCTTTCACAAAGCCCTTCTGTTGCAAGCGCTCAAGAATATTTAACACCTCGAGAAGCGAATATGGGCTTTGTTCAACCAGACTCCCCAAGCCAAGGGGATGAAAATCGAATAAACTATACACCAACGATTCGTCTTTTTCAAGAAGATTTTTCCGAAAGTCCATCTGTCCCTCCGCGAAATTCCCGGAAATCCGCATTTCTTTTAAGAAATCCTCGACACTTACAAAGACTCCGGCTCCCTGCTGAATCAGGTGATTACATCCCTGACTCAGTTCATCTGTGATGCGTCCGGGTAAAGCATAAACTTCACGTGCCTGTTCCATCGCATAATCCGCAGTGATCAATGATCCGCTCTTTAGCCTTGCCTCAATCACGACCACATAATCCGACAATCCTGAAATGATTCGGTTTCTCTGTGGAAAAAGCGAAGGAAGCGGCTGTGTTCCCGGAACAAACTCCGACAGAATTCCTCCACGCTCCGGAATCTGCTCATATAAAAACCTGTTACTGCGTGGATAACAGATATCCACTCCGCAGCCAAGTACCGCGTACGTCGCTCCGCTTCCATCGATAGCCCCCATATGCCCGTCCGCATCGATTCCGAGTGCCATTCCGCTGATTACGTCCACATCAGCTTCTGCAAGTCTTTTTGCCAAAGCACGTGCAACCTGACTTCCATATGCACTCCTTCCTCTTGCTCCAACGATTGCAACAGATTTGTGTTCCTTCCTCGGAAGATGCCCCCTATAATACAACGCATACGGTGGAGCGACAATTTTTTTAAGTTTTTCAGGATACTCCGCATCTTCCAAAGTTACCAGCGAAATTCCTTTTTCCTGAAGTCTTGTCCAGGCCCCCTCTAAGCTCCATTGCCTTCTGCTTTCCGTGATTGCTCCGATATCTTCGGTCTCAATACCTACTGTTTTTGCGATTGCACTCTCCGGTGCATGATAAATGTTTTCAGCATTGTCGAAAGTTTCATATAAAATACGCTTTTTAACCGGAGTAATTCCCTTAATATTATCAAACCAGTAACGATACATCTACACGCCTCCCCAAAAACGCTCATTCATACTCCGATAACAAACCGCTTCACTCAGATGGTCGACACGAATGTGTTTACTTTCCTCACAATCTGCAATTGTGCGGGCCACACGAAGAATCTTGTGGTATGTTCTCGCGGTCAGCGACATCTTCTGATACATACCTTCCATATATTTTTGCTCTTTTCCTCCAAGTGGACAAAACTCTTCCATCCGTGCGGCCGGAATCCGACTATTGTAATGAAATGCCTCATTTCGGTAACGTTCCTGCTGGATCTGATGACACACAGCAACTCTCTTTTGAATCACTGCCGAGCTCTCATTGTTTCCTTTTCCCGTCAATTCCGTATATGTTACCATCGGTGCTTCCACACAAATATCAATACGGTCAATCAGCGGCTGCGACACTTTCTGTGCGTAGCGTTGCAATGTATGCGGCGTACAATGGCACTTTTGCATGTCCGGATAATAGCCGCAGTTACACGGGTTCATCGACGCAAGAAGCAGAAAATCCGCCGGATAACTTACACTTGTCAAAGCTCGCGTCAGATGGATCTGCCGGTCTTCCAACGGCTGCCTTAATATCTCAAGCGTTGCCTTATCAAACTCCGTCAGCTCGTCTAAAAACAACACCCCATGATGTGCCAGCGAAATTTCTCCCGGTCTCGGCACAGCTCCGCCTCCGGTCATTCCCGCGCGCGTCACGGTATGATGAGGGCTTCGAAACGGGCGCTTCTGTAATAACGCATTCCGGTTGTTAAGCATTCCGCACACGCTGTATATCTTTGAGAGTTCCAGCTTTTCTTCCTCCGTGAGCGGAGGGAGGATGGTTGCCAGCCGCTCGGAGATCATTGTCTTTCCTGCTCCCGGAGGACCGACCATAAGAAGATTATGCATACCGCTTGCCGCCACTTCCGCAGCCCGGCGAAGAAACGGTTGTCCATTCACTTCCGCAAAATCCACGCCCGAAACAGATTCCGCAGACAGCATTGTTAACGCAGGTTTCTCATATGCTCCGCCCCGCAGATATGCAATCACTGCTTCCAGAGAAGAAAAACCATATACGCTTGCATCTCTGACAAGTTCTCCCTCCGCAAGATTGTCCATCGGGATTATGAAATCCGTATGGACTCCATCCCTGCATCCATCCGATACAACCGGGAGGATTCCATTTACCGGAAGAAGCTGTCCGCTTAGATTCAGTTCTCCCACAAACACTTTTTGCCTGCTACACATTTCATCCAACACACCGATTGCATTAAGCAATGCCACAGCAATCGGCAGATCAAATCCTGTTCCGGTCTTTCGGATATTGCCCGGAGACAGGTTGATCGTAATGCGTTTTGCCGGAAGCGACACCCCGCAATTGTGCAGTGCCGTGCGCACGCGCTCCTTTGCTTCCCTGACCTCGGAAGACAAATAACCTACCATCTCAAAGGCCGGCAATCCTGTGCTGATATCCACTTCTACCTGTACCGGAATCGCACGGATACCACACAACATAGAAGTCATAACTGTACTGTACATATTCACCTCATTCCAACTGTTGGGAAATGTGCATCGATGGATGCATGAAAAAAAGATGAACTCATCATATCACAGAATTCATCTTTTTTCATCTAAAATTTTTATGAACATCCCACAAAATTTTTCAGTTTATCAAGCGCCTTCTTCTCTATACGCGAGACATACGATCGTGAGATGCCAAGTCCCTTTGAAATTTCCCTCTGGGTACACTCTTTCTCTCCAAATAACCCATATCGCCTACTTATAATATAATACTCTCGCTCACTTAGAATATTCCTGATATTCTTTCGGATCTGTTCAATCTGCGCTCTTTTTTGAACATCCTCCACAACATTGGCGTCATGATATTCAAGTACATCAACAAGTTGTATCTGATTACCTTCTTTATCTATCCCGATCGGTTCAAATAAAGAGACCTCTCCCCTCATCTTCTTCTTACTGCGAAAATGCATCAGCATCTCATTATCGATGCACCGTATCGCATACGTTGCGAATCGACTTCCATAATCCGGTTTGAAGCTGTCTGCCGCCTTAAGAAGTCCAATCGTTCCGATCGAGATCAGATCCTCCGCATCTTCTCCCGAACTTACATATTTTTTTGCTACATGGGCTACAAGGCGCATATTGTGCAGAATCAGTTCTTCCTTTGCCGTCTGCTCACCGCTTTGCCATCGCTTTAGACAGTCCGCTTCCTCTTCCGGTGACAGTGGAACCAAAAATGTTTTCACGCAGCACCTTTTTGCATTGCTTTCTATATTGTATGAAAAGATACAAAATCTCGTGCTTTTCCCCCGTAAAAACGTACAAGGCACTGTAACTACAGCGCCTTGATTCTTTGATCCAATTCTTTTTTTTCATAAGGGACTTTGCCCTTTAACACTTTATTTTTTACAAAGGCAAATGTTTCTTTCTCCCCTCGCACCGCAAGCATCGTAAGCAGATAACGAAGCAGTGCTTCCGTGTCCTCGTGGATCAGATAATGATCCTTTCCGTGCTCGAAATACTCAAGCGGACTGCGATCCGTGTAGTTCTCCTTCTGATAATTCTTCGATGCACTCATACGGTCGATAAACATCTCCACTACATACTTGAGCGGCATCTTCATCCCCGCCATACCGCCGTGCACCTTGCCGGACTTCTGATCTCCCACCGCGTAATCGATCCAATACTCCAAATGATGCTTGTTGCGTCCCTTATGGTGCAGCCACGCCGAAGAATAACCAAGATCCTTGCGCTCCGCATTATTCGGGCTCATCGTACCCTGATAATACTTGCAGCCGACCCGAAACTCTGTCGGCGAATATTTCGACAGATCGTGCAGCAGTCCCTGCTTATATAAACCGACTTTAAAGCAACCTGCCATAACCAGATTCTTATGTCTTGTGATCGTCACAAAATGTTTCCACGCATTACCCATGTCTTACTTTTCCCTGCCTTGTTCTTTTTTGCCTGCCGCTTTCTTTTTGTGATGCGGCATTTCTTTTCCTGCCAGCACGCGGATTGTCTGTGGCGGAAGTGTGATCATGCCATCCTTCCACACATTCGGTTTCGTCAGATACGGCATTTTCTCATCCGAGCTGTCGATCGTCAGATACCACTCGCGGTGCTTTCCTACTTTCGGGAGTGCCAATGTCGTCTCCGATGATGAAAAATTGTATGCCACATATACATCCTCCTGGCGCAATTCGTCATCCGAATATGCCCCGCAGTATAACATGCCAAGGGAAAGCCCGCCCCCTTGCGGACGTACCATCCATGCACTCTCCCCATGAAACGACAGATCCGGACAGCCAAGAGATTTATAATCACAAAACTGAAACGGCATCGGATTGGACAAAATCGGATGTTCTCTTCGAAACTGAGCCACAGCCTCGACAAACTGCTTCTGCTCCCTATGTGCTCTCTCTGTTTTCCAGTTTATCCAACCGATTGCATTATCCTGACAGTACGCATTATTGTTGCCCGCCTGCGAATTTCCAAATTCATCACCGCTCCACAGAAGAGGAACCCCCTGTGCCATCAAGATCATCAGTATCGCATTCCGCCACTGCTTCTTACGCAGGCGATTGATGTATCGCTTTGCGGTCGGACCTTCCACACCATAATTATTGCTGAAATTCCACGCGTTTCCGTCACAGTTATTTTCTCCGTTGCCTTCATTATGACGTTCATTGTACATAAACAGATCCGCCAGTGTAAATCCGTTATTGTCCGAGATATAATTCACAAACCCCAGCACACTTCCCTGCTTGCGCTGCTGATCAATAAACTCATGCAGGTCATAACCAAAATGATTGAGCATCTTGCGCGCAGGATACTGGTATTCATCTTTATACACAAAAAGATTACGATAGTTGCGTGACTCATCCCCAGCCTCGCCGAAATCCGTATAGAAAATTTTCGTCCGGCTCAGCCACTTGTCCTGTGCAATTGCCGTCATGGGGAGACTCTCTCCAAGCAGATGAAACCCATCCACATGATACTCCATCACCCAGAAACGGAGTGCTGCAAGGATCAGATTCTGGTCCGTCTCTTCCGGGAAAAAGAACTCCATCACACACTCCATTCCGTGCTGGTGCAGCTTTCGGATAAGTGCTTTATACTCCTGTGAAGCCTTACTTACATTCTTCGCGTAAGAAGACTTGACTGCGAAATAATTTCCCTTGGTATAGCCCCAGAAATTCAACTTCGACAGTATCTTCTCCGTCTCCGGAGGAGCAATCATATCTTCCGCTTCCGCCTCCCATTGAATATAATCCGGCAACACTTTGTCCTCCGGGAAAATGCGTTCTTCAAACTCATACACCGGCATCAGTTCCACGGTCGTTACACCAAGACTTTCCAAATACGGAATTCTTGCACTGAGTGCCGAAAATGTTCCATTTGATGTGCTTTTAGCTGCATCCATTGTAAAGCCACGCACATGTAACTTGTACATGAACATCTGAGAGCGATCAATCTCAGGCGCATGATCATCTCCCCAGGCAAAATCGGTTGTAACAAAAGCCCCAAACACATCGTTCTTCGTGTGCGCCTCATCATTCCAGACTTCTCGTCCCACAATCCGGCACGCATACGGATCGACGATTCTCTTACCGTTGACTTCATACACATAAAGCAACTCTTCTGTTTTTAAATTTTCCACAGCAATGGAACGCAGTGATCCCATACAATATTCCTCAGGAACCACTATTTGATTAACAACTTCTTTGTCTTTATTTATAAGTACAACGCTGCAACGATCTTCTTTCTCACCCTCAAACGTAAAGACCGTCCACTTCCCCAGCTGCTGAACTCCTTGTTTTTCGTAATTTCCCTCTTTGATCTTATAATCCATTCTCTACCGCCATATCTATGATGTCATTGATTTCATTTGTAAATTATACCTTTTTTTTCTGTCTTTGTATACTCCAAGCTCCCATCTTTTTCATCCGGCTTTCATTGACAAGCCAATCGGTACTCTATATAATGAAACAAAACAATGAAGAAACCGATTCAGAAAGGGGACAATATGGCGAATCACGAGAAAGCAACACCGGTTACGCCGGAAGAAGCAGATGACATCCGTGTTACATTAGAATTAGACGAAGGCGAAGTGGAATGTTCTATCCTTACCATCTTTGAAGCAGGCGGACGCGATTATATCGCTTTAATGCCACAGGATAAGCAGGGAAACGAGACAGGCGATGTATATCTGTACCGTTACTCTGAGGATGAAGAAGGACTTCCGAGCATCGATCCGATTGAAAGCGACGAAGAATATGAGATTGCAGCCGACAAATTCGATGAATTCTTAGATGATAACATGTTCGACACAATGGATGACGATGAATAAGATGTAAAAAGACGCTGAGAGCTTATGCTCCCAGCGTTTTTTACTTTCATGTTTCCTGATTATTTAGAGTTTCTATCCTCTTTCATGTCCGGTGCGATCTGTGCTCCTGCTTCCCGAAGAAATCTTGAGATCTCCACTTCTTTATTTCGAATATTTTTGACGGAACAAAGTGTCAAATGTTCCTTTGCGCGCGTCATTCCAACATAGAAAAGACGTCGTTCTTCCTCAATATCCGGCTCAAGTACCGCTTTCTTATACGGCGTCATTCCCTCATTGACATCAATCAGGTACACCCGCTCAAACTCCAGTCCCTTCGCGCTGTGGAGTGTTGCAAGGGTGACTGCATCCCCCATATCCGCCCGCTTCTTTGCAAGAAGCTCCAGTTCCTTCTTATAATCTTCGATATGCGTAAACCACGCTTCGAGCGTCTTGTATCCCTTCGCACTGCTTTGGATTTCATCCGCTATCTCATAGAGATCTTCCTTGTTGATATTGCGGTACTCGGCGTAATCCGCGATATAATCATCGTACTCGATTCCCCGCCGGATAAAATTGATTGCCGCATATGGACTGAGAGAATTCAAAATCCTCGTGTCATGCCAAAGTTTCTCGATGCGCTCCGCGATCCACGGCTGTTCATCATACATTTTCATCCACTCGTCAAACGCCACCTCCGGCTCACACAGACTGTTACGCCCGATATAACGGTTCGGTTTGTTCATGATTGTCAGAAAATCGGCGCGTTTCGTACTACCCTGCGCGATCCGTATGTAGGTCAGAAAATCCTTTGCGATCCAGTGCTCATAGAGATTCGGAATCTTATCTCTCGTTGTAAATGCCAGATTCGCCGACATCATCTGCTCCATCAGAAGCCTTGGCTGCAGGTTCGTCCGGAAAAGCACCGCAATCTCTGAGAGAGGGGTTCCTTCCCGCTTCGCCCTGGCAATCTCCTCTATGATAAACTGATTTTCCTGGCGCTGCTCCTCAAACTGAAAAAAGCGTACCGACTCTCCAGCCTTCTTTTCTGCTCGGATTTTCTTATCAAATCGTTTCTTATTATGAGAGATCAGATTGCCCGCCGCCGCAACGATTGCCGGTGTGCACCGGTAATTCTGTTCGAGGGTCACAACTTTGGCATCCGGATACACTTTCTGAAACGAGAGCATGATTTCCGGCTTCGAACCGCGGAAACGATAGATCGACTGGTCATCGTCCCCCACAACAAACAGATTATTCATCGGCTGCGCCATCAGGCGCACAATATCGTACTGGATCTGGTTGATATCCTGAAATTCATCCACGAGGATATACGGATAGCGCTTTTGCCACGCCGAAAGAATATCTTTTCTCTGTGCGAACAGTTCGTAGGTATAAGTAAGCATGTCGTCAAAATCGATCAGTCGATTCTGTGAAAGCCGCCTCGTATATGCCTGATAAATCTTGCGAAACACGTCCTCCCCACAGTGGCTGGAATAAAAATGATCCAGCGGAATCCGCTCATTTTTCACTCTGCTGATGTCCGCAAACAGATCACTGATAAACTCATTCTCATCCTGGTACTCCAGATGATGATACGACAGAATCTCACGCATAAACTGATAGCGCTGCTCATCCGTAACAATGTTGCTGCTCTCAAAATGATACGCGTATTTAAGCACCATAAAAAAGATGGCGTGGAATGTTCCAAACGTCACCTGTGTACGATCCGTCCCTGTTGCTGCCAGAAATCGCTGCTTCATCTCCTGTGCCGCGGCGCGGGTAAATGTGATAACCAGAATATTGGACGGCTTCACATTGTGCTGCTCGATTAAATTGATGGTTCGCTGGGTGATAACTGCGGTCTTACCCGATCCGGGTCCCGCAAGAACAAGCATCGGGCCATCCTTGTGTCGGATGGCCTCCTGCTGTGATTTGCTGTAATTCATAGTACCTCTGTCTTTATGCCTGTGCTGCTTTCAGAAGCTCGATTCCCTTGCGGATACGATCCAGAGACTCTTCCTTGCCAAGAACTTCCATCAGCTCGGTCGCACCGCCCGGTGTCATCTGCTTTCCGGATACTGCGGTACGGATCGGCCACATAACATAACCGTTCTTACAGCCCTTCTCCTCTACATACTTAAGGAGTGTCGCATACAGTGCATCGTTACTGTAATCATCCTGCTTCTCAAGAATCGGAAGAACCTCTGTCAATACTTCAAGGGAAGTCTGGGCATTCGTCTTCATCTTCTTGTGAGTGTACATTGCCACATCATATTCCGGCAATTTCTCGAAGAAATCAATGTGCTCGCGGATATCCGGGAATATCTCGATACGTGTCTGTACCATCTTCGCAATCTTCTTAAGATCATAATCCTTTGTGATCACTTCCTTGATGTATGGTAATGCCTTCTCGTAGAAGGCGTCAAAATCCATCTTCTTAATATACTCGCCGTTCATCCACTTCAGCTTCGTGTAATCGAATACTGCAGGGGACTTGTTCATATGATGATAATCGAATTTGGCAACCAGCTCATCCAGTGACATGATCTCCTGGTTATCTGCCGGGCTCCATCCGAGCAATGCGACAAAGTTTACAATTGCTTCGGTCAGAAATCCCTGCTCTACAAGATCCTCAAACGAAGAATGTCCGCATCTTTTGGAAAGCTTCTGGTGATTCTCATCTGTGATCAGCGGGCAGTGAATGTATACCGGTACATCCCATCCGAATGCCTCATAGAGACGATTGTACTTCGGTGAGGAAGACAGATACTCGTTACCACGTACAACGTGTGTGATTCCCATAAGATGATCGTCCACAACATTTGCAAAATTATAGGTCGGATATCCATCGGACTTGATCAGGATCATATCGTCCAGTTCTGCATTATCAACGGTAATATCTCCGTATATCTCATCCTCGAATGTCGTTGTACCCTCTGTCGGGTTATTCTGACGGATGACATACGGAATTCCCGCCGCAAGCTTCTCCTCTACTTCTTCCTTGGACAGATGCAGGCAGTGCTTGTCATAAACCGAAATCTCTTTGCCTGCTACCGTCTTCTTTAAACTCTCAAGACGCTCCTTGTCACAGAAACAGTAATATGCTTCGCCTTTTTCAATGAGTTTCTTGGCATACTCTAAGTAGATGCCCTGTGCCTGACGCTCACTCTGTACATACGGACCGCATCCGCCGTCCTTATCCGGTCCCTCATCATGGATGAGACCGGTCTCAGCCAGTGTGCGGTAAATGATATCGACCGCGCCTTCCACATAACGCTCCTGATCGGTATCTTCTATTCTTAAGATGAAATCGCCGCCCTCATGCTTCGTGATAAGGTACGCATATAATGCGGTACGAAGATTTCCTACATGCATTCTTCCTGTCGGACTTGGTGCAAATCTGGTTCTCACTTTACTCATTGCAATGTTCTCTCCTTTTTTGTCATAACGTGTATTATACACCATAAAAGGTGTAATCGCAACGTGGAATGCACCTTAAAGGGTGTATTTTACACCCTTTAAGGTGCAAAAAGATGTAGTTTTCTTGACAAGTATTTGAAATTCATGTAATATACCAATTAAGAAATGGGTTTTCACCGCACTTAATGATGCGGCTTACTCGTTTCTTTTTTTATTGCCACAATATCATATAAGTATTTCTTACCATTATAAGAATGATTAACTAGTAATCTTGCTCCAAAAATATTATAGCGAACTAGCTTATTATTTTCGTAAATTGGGATTGCAAATTTTACATCATACCTATACCATCCATATTTTGCGATTTCATTATGTTTTTCTTTTTTGTTTTCTTGCCATTTTGGATTTAACGCGATTTGTATAAGTTCAGGAATTGCCGTAGCAGCATTTGCTTTTGCATTTGCTCCTTTTAATGATTTTGTAAATTCAGAACCGGTAAATTTATCTGATAAAGTTTTTCCAATGTAAACTCGCTCAGCAGATTCACTTATCTCGTAGGAATCCCCCATATATCCTTCAAGATACGCTTTCACACTCCTCCAATCAATATTCTGTTTTCCCCTAAAACGAATATCTTTGATAAGTGCTATTCTATTTCCTTCTTCATCAGTGATTATATTTACATTTCGATTATTTATCATATGAATATTTCCGTTTGTACGATAACTCAAAGAACTCTTTTTGATATGTCTAATGATAAGCTTATATGAGACAACATATTTTTTCAATAAAAGCATAGTTATTTTTGGATGGGCGGTGTATCCATCATCTCAGGTACTCCGAAAAGTGCGTCGGGAACCATTTCCGACCTCAAAAACAACTATGCTCATTACTATCATATTCTCTTTGTTTTATACAATACTATTCATCTTTACCTTTGTCAACATTCCTAATTTCTGATTCACTGATTCCGAAATGTTTCATAACATCATCGAATGAAACAGCATTCTTTTCTCCATTATTCTCCAAACGCTTATTAGCCTCTGACAAAAGCCAATTATCTTCTTCTGTTTCTATCAACTGTTCCCACTCCTTGCACCCTTTCATGTACTCAAATGTTTCCTCATCACGAAATCCTTCCAACAGGCTCTCCCTTACTTCTTTCGCATAGCTTTCATCCGGCTTCCGAAACGTCATATGTTCATACAGTTTCGCTTTTGTAAAATCATACAGTGACTCTACATGATTCAACAATTGCTCCACGATTTGACAGGTTCCTTTTACATCCTTCTGTGCACATACAATTTCTAACATAGGCGAGCATTGCTGATAAATTCCCATCTCAAATGCATGCGCGATCTCCCCTTGTTTCTTTGCATAATAACGTGCCTTTTCATAATTCATTTTCTCGAGTGCCATTCCGACCATATATGCCAGAGCTAAGGAAGCACGATTATATTCGACAAAAATAACCTCTTCGAAGAGTTTGTAAGCGTTCTCCTGCTCCCCCTGTTCCATATGCCATCTGCCCCGATTGAGTTTCTTTACCGGATCATAGTCCGAAAAATACGTCAGATATTCTTCTGCTTTGGTATAGTCTTTCTTTCGCATCGAAAAGCCAAACAATGCGTCCGCCGCTTTGCGCCTGATATCCTCATCTTCATCTTCAAGCACCTGTTCATACCACGCGTAAATCTGCGGTTCATACAGCCCACCATCCGTCTTTTCATCAAAGATCAGTCTTGCCTCCAGCACAATTGCGACATTCCAGATCAGTTTATTACAGCTTGGATACTCTTTGATCTTACGCTCCGCCCATCCATAAACCGTGGCAAAATCTTCCGTTGCAAACATATCATTGATCTTCTGGACTATCGCATTAATCTCGTCGTCCGTTAATTGCTCCTGATAAGCTAAAAGTGTATCAACCGATATATGAAAAAGCCTTGCGATCGGAGCCAACAGCGCTATATCCGGATTGGTGATTCCGTTCTCCCACTTGCTGACCGCCGGCGTTGTCACCCCTAACCGTTTTGCCATCTCCTCCTGTGTCAATCCTGACGCTTTCCTGCATTTTCGAATAGATTCTGCTATGTTCATATTTACGCCTCCCAATTCCACCAGATGTTCAGATTCTTATAATGAAATCATAGCAATAAATCGCGTCCTGCACAATTGAATTGTTGTTAAACCAAAAGGCATTTTTCTTTCCTATTCGTTAATATTCTTTCATTACCCCTGCTTTCCGTCCGCCTGACGGATCATATCTTCCACAACGATGTCATAGATCTCACCGACGGAGTTGCAATACTCCAGAATCTTCCACGGCTCGTTGGTATGGAAATGAATCTTAACCAGATCCTCATCTCCCGCAGCGATCAGGCTGTTGCCCTCAAAATGATCGGTGATGTAATCGGCGATCTCGTCCTCATCGAGGTCCTTGTCTCTCTTATCGATCAAAAGCTGCGTATCATAGCGATATGCAAACTGATCGTCCTCTGCATCAATTGACTGAATTGCCATCTTTTTATCCTCCATCTTCCTTAATCTTATTCTGCCCAGAATACCCGGTTTGGCTTGCGCTCGGCAGCCTTCGGCATCTCACCGTCGATGTATCCGACCGCACAGTGGCCAATACCTTCCCACTCGCCTTCAACACCGAGTTCCTTCAAAAGCTGCTGGTACTCCGGCATCTCAAACTCTTCCTTCGCTCTATGGATCCAGATGCTTCCAAGTCCGAGTGAATGTGCGGCAAGCATCATGTTGCCCATCACAAGACTTCCGTCATATACACGATTTCTCCAATCTTTCTCCGCAAGAACGATCAGAATTGCCGGTGCTCCGTAAAACGGATCAATGCCCTCATCCCAACCACCGATCTTGCAGTTGATCGCTGATAATTTATCGCGCAGCTCCTTGTTCGTGACCGCAACCGTGATCGTTGCCTGTCTTCCCATGCCGTTGGCAGCGTACAGACCGGCTTCCACGATCTGCTGCAAATCTTCTTTCTTCGGCATCTCTGGTTTAAACTTTCGGATGCTTCTACGCTCTTCCATTGCTTTAATGATTTCATTCATGTTTCCACGCACTCCTTTCTTATCAGTATCATATCATTTTTTCCTGCTTTTCCCAAGATAAGTTTTATGAAACTAACTTTGCTTTTCTTTGTGCGGACGGCGTTGAATAAAATAGTATTTCGTTGTAAAATATGAGCAGATAAAAAGCAAAAAAACATGCAAAAGAGACGTTATGCAAGATACGAAAAGCGCACAATTTATCCATGAATTCGAACACGTAATGTCCGATGTGGCACTCCCGCAACGACTTAGCATCATAAACAACATTGCTTACGTTTCCGGCAAGATCATATTGCTTCATTGAAGATGGTAACTTTGTAAGCTTTGGCCGCATTCCAAACGCAACATCACCGGCAAGATAAGCATCTGCACTGATTTCTGGCCGGCTGTAAAATCCTACGTTAGGCATCGATACCCAATCTTCGTTGTCATTTTGCGTAATAGAAGCATTTTCTGTTGGATTAGTATCAGGAATAATCGCACCGTCTTCTTCATACGCCTCATAAATTTCCAGCTGATCCGCAGTTACTTTCTTTTGACAACTACCGTTTGTATCAACAATATTGAACCTTCTGTGCGAGTGATCTTATATTCATTCTCCTGACCGGTAAGTTCCGTCTTATAATAAGGGTCCGTTGGAAAACTTGGCTCTCCGTTATCGTTCCAATCCGGATATACGGCGACAAATCCGGTAATCGTTGTGTTTTCTTCACGATCACCCGCCAATGCAACCGTAAGATTTCCCGGAAGCAATCCGAAAATCATACTGATTGACAGAAATACTGCTAAGAATTTCCGGAGAAATATCTGTCGTCCTTTTTTCATATTCGCTAACCTCCTGTTCTTCTCCATTTGATTTTTTATACAACAAAAACGCCTCTTGGTAGTTACATAATGATTCTACCAAAAGGCGTCTTCGGTTTGGTTAGCAGCGTTGCACACATTTTCATCAAATCTTAGATCTCCGGTCAAGTCCGGGATGATGTTTTCGTCTTTTATCACAAATTCAACAATCCAGTGATCTGCCTTAATATAGCCGATTGCCAACAGAATCCGTGCTCTGATCGATCAGGCTTTCCAAAGCCTCAAATACCCGCTCCGCATACCGCTGCTTGATCTGATGCCTGCTTTTTCCGGTGACGTCTTCCCGGATTTCATACGAATGGATCTGATCCTTCACCCGAATACAGAAGAAGGCCTGTCCCTGCACACTGTCCGCATTGTTCGGATCGATATTACCGGTCGTTCCGGTAATTCCGATCGCAATATCCGTGCCAAGCTTTTCCTGCGCCGTCCTTGCCATCGACCCGGCGCACTCCTTTGAATACACACCGTACTTTCGGATGACATCAGCATCGACCCCCACAAGAATTTTCGTCTCATTCAGATACGTCACGAATCCTCCCGGAAAGATTGCCGATGCACCTTCCGTGTCTGTAATCATCGACGCGATCAAACCGGAAGTACAGCTCTCCATCGTGGAAACCGTCGTATGTGACGCAATCAACTTTTTTATGATATTATCCGTTTCCAACGGCTTCATATTTTCAGATTTTAATTCAAATTTATTCATTTCTTAAAACAAATGCACTTGTCAGTTCATTCAAAGATTCAGACTGTGCGGAAAGTTCCTGACTTGTAGCCGAACACTGCTCAGATGCTGCGGAGTTGGACTGTACAACATCAGAGATCTGCTCAACACCTTTTTCTGCTTCTTCCATTGCCTTTGCCTGTTGTGCAGAATTCTCACTTAATGACTTTGCAGACTGTGCAATCTCCTTTACACCGACAACGACACGCTGCATTGACTCGGTTGCATTCTTAGCAGCCTCATTACCGGCTTCAATTTCATGTAAAGCACCCTCGATCAACTCTCTTGTATCAACCGCAGATTTTGCACTTTGATCTGCAAGACTTCCGATCTGCTCCGCAACGACTGCAAAACCTCTTCCGGCTTCGCCTGCTCTGGCAGCCTCAATTGCAGCATTTAAAGATAACAGGTTTGTCTGACTTGCGATATCCTCGATGTCGGAAATAATGGTTGCAATCTTCTGAGAGGTCTCATTGATACGATTCATCGCTTCCATCATTGCTTCCATCTCGGCACGGCTCTGATCAGCCTCATCCGCATACTGTTTTGCGCTCTTATATGCAACAAGCAGATCTTCGGATGTCTGCTCAACGCTGCTTGTGATTGTCTCAATGGTAGCTGTCAATTCTTCTACTGCACCGGCCTGCTCAGTAGCTCCCTCTGCAAGTTCCTGTGAAGACTCCGCCAGATTCTCGGAACCGGCACGCACCTGTCCGGATGCCTCTGCAACTTCTTTGAGAGTCGCATTCATCTTGCGGTTCATCTTACGCATCGCATCCTTTAATGCAACGAACTGTCCGACATACTCATTCTCAATCTTTGTGTCGACTGTGTAGTCACCGTCAGCCATAGCTCCCATGATCTCTCCGGCATCGGTAATGATACGATCTAGTGCGTCCGCCATCTCCTTGGTTTCTTCCACCATCTCGGCAATCTCATCCTTGACTTCTACCTCCGGGAACGGACTGCTCAAATCACCCTGCGCAAATGTCTTAAGACGTGCCTGAAGCTCCTTAAGAGGCTTCTCAATTCCGATTGCAATCTTTTCGCCGAGTTTTCTTGAGAGTATAAATGATCCAATAAGAAGGGCCAACATTACAATTACAAGAATCCATCTTATAATCCGAAGTGTGACTTCCAGAGAATCGCCCTTTAACACATTCAAATCCATTAAAGAGGTAAAATCGCTGTAGATTGTATCATATTTTGTCTTAAGATCCGAATATTCCTGTCTCTGTGCATCTGCAGACTGTCCCGGATCTGTCGTACTTCCAGAAGCAAGAATAGCATCACTCAGCTTCCAATACTCATCCATTTCACTGGTCAGCCGATCATAGAGTTCCTGTCCCTCGGACGTGACAATCGTACTTTCAATATCTGCGAAATATCCGTCAAACGCTTCCTTTTTCTGCTCATAAGTATCTTTCATGTCTGCAATCGAGTCATCCGTTGAATATCCGACCGCAGCACGCAGCGAACTTCTCGTCTCAGACAACGTTACCATTGCTTTACCGATATCTCCCTGTGAGAATCCGTAATTGGTTAGTGCATGCTCATAAATTGATGTCATAACGAGCAATGCAATAATTCCGATGAGTGAACCGATGCCGAGAATAAGCGACACCATACCGAATGATTTCTGTACTCTTTGCCGCACATTCTCATTCTTAATCTTTTTTACCTTGTCTTTCGTTTTTCCCATGTTTACACCTCATTCAATAAACTTATCTTCATTTGGTTTATTTAGTTTCATATATATACTTATACTACACTTTTAACACCAAAATAACAAGGTAATTCTATACAAGCAAACTACTTTTCCCCTTACGCTCCCAAACTTCTTCAGCGATTTCCTTTACAAGTTTTAATTTTGCCCACTGTTGTTCTTCCGTCAGTTTGTTTCCGCTCTCGCAGGAAGCAAATCCGCATTGTGGACTCAAATACAAACGGTCAAGCGGAACATATTTTTCTGCCTCATGAATACGCTCGATAATTGCTTTCTTACTCTCCAGCACAGATGACTTAGTGGTTACAAGACCAAGTACGATCTTTTTGTTGCCGGATACTTTTGCAAGCGGTGCGGATCCGCATCAAACGCATTCACCACATCAACAAACGCGTTGACCGCAAACGAATAAAGTTGTTCGGCTGCATCCGTGATATTTCCGCACTCCGCAAGCTGCGCATCCCCGCGGAGCGTTTTTGAATCATAGAAAGGAATTCCCTATGATTCAAGAAAAGGGCACAAGATTTCTCCTGTGCCCATCATTTTGTCATTGCATGTCATTCATTATCTCTCAATTTCATGAATAAACAGACCGCTTCGAAGCTTCGGCTCGAACCAGGTGGACTTCGGCGGCATCAGTCTGCCTGCATCTGCCACCGCAAAAAGCTCCTGAATCGATGTCGGATACATTGCAAACGCAACCTTACAATCCGTATGGCAGCGCTTCTCAAGTTCTGTTAATCCACGGATACCTCCGACAAAGTCGATGCGCTTGTCAGTCTTCGGATCGCCGATTCCAAGCACCGGTGAAAGAAGCAGATTCTGCAGTACCGATACATCCAGTCCCTCGACCGGATCGTTTGGAATATCCGAAGGCTTCATGCTGCAATGATACCATTGATCTCCGATAAACATTGCAAAATCGCCTTTTTTCGTCGGACGGACTTCACGCTCAGGAAGTGCATCGCCGATTGTTCCGCCGATCTGTGCAACCGTAAACAGTTCGTTCATCTTAGTTAGGAACTGCTCCTCGGTCATTCCGTTTAAATCCTTGACAACCCGGTTGTAATCCATGATCATCAGTTCCTCGTCCGGGAACAATACCGAAAGGAAATAGTTAAACTCTTCCGTTCCGTCATAATCCGGATGCTCCTCTCTACGCTTGAATCCAACTTTTACTGCAGATGCTGCACGATGGTGACCATCTGCAATATAGATATCATCAATTCCGTCAAAGGCATTCTCGATTGTCTGAATCTGCGCAGCATCACCGATCTTAAAGACTCTGTGACGGATACCGTCATCCGCAACAAAATCATACAGTGCCGGTGTCTGCTTTACGGCAGATACCACATCACCGATCTCTTTGTTATAACGGTATGCCAGAAAGATCGGTCCGGTCTGTGCGCTGCAGGTATCCACATGGTGGATACGGTCGGCTTCCTTATCGGCACGTGTATTCTCATGCTTTTTGATCACATTGTTTGCGTAATCATCGATCGAAGCACAGGCAACGATTCCGGTCTGTACTCTGCCGTCCATCGTCAGTTCATACACATAATACGCATTCTGTGGATCGCGGATAAAGGAACCGTTATCGATCCACTCATCCAGCATCTCATGCGCCTTCTCATAGACACGCTCATCATAGGTATCTACCTCATCACCAAACTGTGTCTCTGCACGATCGATTGCAAGAAACGACTGCGGATTTGCGGTAACAACCGCTTTGGCCTCCGCGCGATTGTATACATCGTACGGAAGCGCTGCGATCTTATCCACTTTATCTTCTGCGGGTCTGACGCAGAGAAATGGTTTTATCTTAGCCATAAATTCATATTCTCCAAATGATTTGTGACAGTTACTTTACGACTCTTACACGGAGTACGCCTTCGATTGCACGAAGCTTGGCAACCACTTCGTCTGTAACCGGTGAGTCGAGATCAAGAAGTGCATAAGCATAATCGCCTTTTGCCTTATTTGTCATATCGGATACGTTTATGTCAGCCTCTCCAAGAATGGTTGTATACTGAGCGATCATACCCTTGACATTCTTGTGAAGGATACCGATACGTCCGGCTGTCAGGCATGCACCCATATTACAGTCCGGATAATTTACGGAATGAGTAATGTTACCATTCTCGAGGTAATCGCGGATCTCACGTACTGCCATAATTGCACAGTTATCTTCTGACTCTGCAGTAGAAGCTCCAAGATGAGGAGTTACGATGCATCCCTTAGCTCCAACGGTTGTTGTATTCGGGAAATCCGAAACATATTTCTTGATCTTGCCTGAAGCAAGTGCGTCTACCATAGCCTCCTCATCAACAAGAAGATCTCTTGCGAAGTTAAGCACGATAGCGGTTGGCTTCATCATAGAGATGGCCTTTGCATCGATCATCTTCTTGGTAGAATCAAGAAGCGGAACATGGATGGTAATGAAATCGCACTCTTTGTAGATGTCTTCTACATTGCTGATATGCTTCACGCTTCTGGATAAGTTCCATGCCGCATTAACCGAAATATATGGATCATATCCGTATACTTCCATTCCCATATGAGTTGCTGCATTTGCAACCAGTACACCGATGGCTCCGAGTCCGATGACACCAAGCTTCTTGCCGGAAATCTCGGTTCCTGCGAAATTCTTTTTCTGCTTCTCGGCTGTCTTTGCAATATTCTCATCGTTCTGGTTGTCTAAGCACCAGTCGATACCACCGACGATGTCTCTTGCTGCGTAAAACATTCCTGCAAACACCAGCTCCTTAACACCGTTTGCGTTGGCACCAGGTGTATTAAATACAACAATACCCTGATCCGCACACTTGTCGAGCGGAATATTGTTTACTCCGGCTCCGGCACGTGCTACCGCAAGTAAATTTTCCGGCAGATCCAGATCATGCATCGCTGCACTTCTGACAAGCGCTGCATCTGCGCCTGCAAGATCATCGACCTTCTTATAATCCTCTGAAAACAGATCCAAGCCGACTCCGGCAATTGGATTTAAGCAAGTATAATTAAACATTATGCATTCTCCTCTTCAAACTTCTTCATGAAAGCAACAAGCTTCTCAACGCCCTCCTTTGGCATAGCGTTGTAGATGGAAGCTCTCATACCACCAACAGTACGATGTCCCTTTAAGTTTACGAATCCTGCCTCTGTTGCCTCTTTTACAAACTTCGCATCAAGATCCTTATCTCCTGTTACAAATGGAACATTCATCAGAGAACGATCCTCTTTTCTTACAGTGCCTTTGAACATCTTACTCTGATCAAGATAATCATAAAGAATCTTTGCCTTCTCGATGTTGCGCTTCTGCATCTCCTCAAGTCCGCCCATCTTCTTCAGCCACTTGAATACTTTACCGCAGATGTAGATACCGTAGCAAGGTGGTGTATTATATAAGCTATCATTGTCAGCCTGTGTCTTCCACTTAAGCATCGTAGGTGTTCCAGGGAGAACATCATCTGTGATCAGATCCTCGCGAGCGATCACGATAACGACACCTGCTGGTCCGACGTTCTTCTGTACACCGCCATAGATAACTCCATACTTTGTTACGTCAACCGGCTCAGATAAGAAGCAGGAGGAAACATCAGCAACTAATGTCTTACCCTTTGTATTTGGAAGCGTCTTATACTTTGTTCCGTAGATTGTGTTGTTCTCACAGATATAAACATAATCAAGATCGTCCGGGATGTCTAAGTCTGAGCAGTCCGGAATATAGGAAAATGTCTGATCAGCCGATGATGCAAGTTCCATTGCCTCACCATACATCTTAGCTTCCTGGAAGGCTTTCTTTGCCCACTGTCCGGTAATGATATATCCGGCTTTCTTATTCTTCATCAGGTTCATAGGAACTGCTGCGAACTGCTGCGAAGCTCCACCCTGTAAGAACATTACCTTGTAATTATCCGGAATATTCATTAAATCTCTTAAGTCTATCTCTGCATCTTTGATGATATCGTCGAACACTTTGGATCTATGGCTCATCTCCATAACGGACATTCCGCATCCCTTATAATCCAACATTTCATCTGCTGCTTCCTGCAGTACCTCCTCCGGCAATACCGCCGGTCCTGCTGAGAAATTGTACACTCTGCTCATTTCAAACTTCCTCCTAAATCTTTTCTATAAAATATCGTCTTTTCAAATGATATTGCATGAAAAAGCGAAATTAAACTATTTTACGTCATCTCCATCAAAGCACTCACTGATCGGAGCACCTGGAGCAACCATCGGCCATACTTTGTCATCTGCATCAATGATTGCATCGATCACAAACGGCTTCTTACATGCCAATGCTTCTTTCAATGCTGCTTCAAACTCTTCCCTTGTCGCAACTCTGCGAGCCTCTGCCCCCATCGCCTCGGCAAGCTTTACATAATCCACTCCGTCATCAAGAACCGTTGCGGAATAATGTTTCTCATAGAATAATGTCTGCCACTGGCGAACCATACCAAGAACATGATTGTTTACGATCACTTCAATTAATGGGAGGTTCTGTCTTGCGGCAGTAGCAAGTTCATTCATATTCATACGGAAACATCCGTCTCCGGCGATATTGATCACCTGCTTATCCGGATTAGCGGTCTGCGCACCGATTGCAGCGCCCAGTCCGTAACCCATTGTACCAAGTCCGCCCGATGTAAGAAGCGTTCTGGGTTTTTTATATTTAAAATACTGCGCTGCCCACATCTGATGCTGTCCGACTTCCGTAACAATAATTGCATCACTTGCCATCTCGTAGATCTTCTCGACCATATATGGACCGCTCAGTCCAACCGGTGGATAAGTCAACGGATACTGCTTCTGATAATCCGCAATATGCTCCATCCACTCTGTGTGTCTCTGCTGCTCTAATTTTTCATCGATCTTATCAAGGACCGCCTTCACATCACCGATCACGCTGTGACTTACAATGATGTTCTTGTTGATTTCAGCCGGATCGATATCGATCTGTAAGATCTTGGCCTGCTTCGCAAACTTCTTCGGATTTCCAAGCACACGATCCGAAAAGCGGACACCGATTGCGATCAGGAGATCACACTCACTGACACCGAGGTTCGATGTCTTTGTTCCGTGCATTCCGAGCATTCCGGTGTAACACTCCGATGTACCGTCAAAAGCGCCTTTTCCCATCAATGTATCGCACACCGGCGCATCCACGCGCTCTACAAATGTCTTAAGCTGTTCACTCGCTCCGGAAAGTACTGCACCACCACCGACAAAAATATACGGCTTTTTGGCCTTTGCGATCATATGTATTGCCTTCTCGATATCCGTATCATCAAAGGTGCCTTCCTTCGGCTTCGGCATTACCGGTTCTTGTCGCTTGTATTCTACTTTATTTGCAGTCACATCCTTGGTGATATCCACAAGTACCGGGCCCGGTCTGTCTTTTCTTGCAATGGAAAAAGCGCGGCGGATCGTATCCGCCAGCTTTGTCACATCCTTGACAATAAAACTGTATTTTGTGATCGGAGTCGTGATACCTGCAATATCAATCTCCTGAAAACTGTCTTTGCCGAGAAGTGAAACTCCTACGTTACAGGTGATGGCTACCATAGGGATGGAATCCATGTAGGCTGTCGCAATTCCAGTAACGAGATTCGTTGCTCCCGGTCCGGAAGTTGCCATACAGACACCAACCTTACCGGTACTTCTCGCATATCCGTCCGCCGCATGAGACGCTCCCTGCTCATGGGATGTCAGCACATGCCTGATCTCCGGATGCTTATACAATTCATCGTAGACATTTAAGATAGCACCTCCCGGATAACCGAATACGGTATCTACGCCCTGTTCTTTCAGACATTCGATAATAACTTGTGATCCTGTCAACTGCATTTTCTAATCCTCTAATCTATTGTTCTTATTCCTTAATCTCTAATACGGCACCTCTGTTACCGGATGTAACAAGAGAAGCATATCTCTTAAGATATCCTGTTGTAACCTTCGGCTCTCTCGGCTGCCACTTTGCACGGCGCGCCTCCATCTCCTCATCCGGCACGTCAATATTCAGTGTCATTTCAGGAATGTTGATCTTGATGATGTCGCCCTCTTCTACCAAAGCGATCGGTCCGCCGACCGCTGCTTCAGGCGATACATGACCGATGGAAGCTCCTCTCGAAGCTCCGGAGAAACGTCCGTCTGTAATTAAAGCTACAGAACTTCCAAGTCCCATACCTGCGATTGCAGAAGTTGGATTTAACATTTCTCTCATACCAGGTCCGCCCTTTGGTCCCTCGTAACGGATAACAACAACATCGCCTTCCACGATCTTGCCACCCTTGATGGCTGCGATTGCATCCTCCTCACAATCGAAGACTCTCGCCGGTCCTTCATGAACCATCATCTCATCAACGACTGCAGAACGCTTAACAACCGATCCATCCGGTGCAAGGTTACCCTTAAGTACTGCCAGACCACCGGTCTTACTGTATGGATTGTCAACCGGACGAATAACCTCCGGATTACGGTTAACGGCTGTCGCAATATTCTCACCGATCGTCTTACCGGTTACGGTCATACAGTCGGTATTAAGGAGTCCGATATCAGCTAACTCTTTCATAACGGCATATACACCGCCGGCCTCATTGAGATCCTCCATGTAAGTAGGGCCTGCCGGTGCCAGATGACACAGGTTCGGGGTCTTCTCGCTGATCGGATTTGCAAAACTGATATCAAAATCAAAGCCAATCTCATGCGCAATTGCCGGAAGGTGAAGCATGGAGTTCGTGGAACATCCAAGTGCCATATCAACGGTCAGCGCATTCAAAATGGACTCTTTTGTAATAATGTCTCTTGCACAGATATTCTTTCTGTACATATCCATAACTGCCATACCTGCATGCTTTGCAAGCTTGATTCTCTCGGAATATACAGCCGGGATCGTTCCGTTTCCGCGAAGTCCCATACCAAGAGCCTCTGTCAGGCAGTTCATCGAGTTTGCCGTATACATACCGGAACATGAACCGCATGTCGGGCATACCTTATTTTCAAACTCGGTAACATCCTCCTCTGTCATTGTTCCTGCTGCATAGGATCCAACCGCTTCGAACATAGAAGAAAGACTTCTCTTCTGACCCTTAACGTGTCCTGCAAGCATCGGTCCGCCGGATACAAATACGGTCGGAAGATTCAGTCTTGCGGCAGCCATCAGAAGCCCAGGAACATTCTTGTCACAGTTTGGAACCATAACCAGTGCATCAAACTGGTGCGCGATTGCCATACACTCAGTGGAATCGGCGATCAGATCTCTTGTAACGAGAGAATATTTCATTCCCACGTGTCCCATCGCAATACCGTCACATACAGCGATTGCCGGGAATACAACCGGTACACCGCCGGCTTCTGCGACACCGAGCTTTACAGCATCTACAATTTTATCAATATTCATATGGCCCGGAACAATCTCATTGTAAGAACTTACGATTCCGACCATAGGTTTCTTTAATTCTTCTGCGGTAAATCCCAATGCGTTAAAAAGGCTTCGTGCAGGAGCCTGCTGCATACCGCTTCTTGCGTTATCACTTATCATTTTTTATATTCTCCTTTATCCTTCTTCGACTTGCAGATTGCTCCGTTGCTATACAACTTCCGCAATCTAATCATTTTCTCTCGAAAATATTATACGCGCTCTGCGATCAGATCTCCCATCTGTGCGGTACCGACCTGTGTAATTCCTTCTGTACTCTCTCCTGCCTGCGGCATGATATCAATCGTACGATAGCCCTCCTCGAGTACCTTCTTGACAGCAGCCTCGATTGCATCAGCCTCCTTGTCAAGATCAAAGCTGTAACGAAGCATCATTGCGGCACTGAGAATTGTAGCAATCGGGTTCGCAATACCTTTACCGGCAATATCCGGTGCCGATCCGCCACTCGGCTCATAGAGACCGAACTTCGTATCATTTAAACTTGCAGATGATAACATTCCGATGGATCCGGTTACCATAGATGCCTCATCGGATAAGATATCACCAAACATATTCTCGGTTAAAATAACATCGAACTGCTTCGGATCCTTGACAAGCTGCATCGCACAATTGTCAACAAGCATATGCTCATAGGTCACTTCCGGATAATCCTTAGCGACTTCCTCAACAACCTTTCTCCAAAGTCTGGAAGAATCAAGTACATTTGCTTTATCAACCGATGTAACCTTCTTGCGGCGCTTCATTGCAATATCAAATCCACGTTTTGCGATTCTTCGGATCTCTTCTTCATTATATGTAAGTGTATCGGTAGCCGTCATCACACCATCGACTTCTTCTGTCTTACGTGCTCCAAAGTACAGACCACCGGTCAGTTCTCTCATGATCATCATATCGAATCCGTCACCGATGATATCATCGCGGAGCGGACACGCTGCCTTCAGTTCTTTATATAAATATGCCGGGCGAAGGTTTGCAAATAAATTTAACGACTTACGAAGCTTTAACAACCCTGCTTCCGGGCGAAGCTCCGGTGCAAGCTTATACCATGGAGATGTCGATGTATTGCCTCCAATGGATCCCATCAATACAGCGTCACTTGCAAGAGCGGTCTCAATGGCCTCATCCGTAAGCGGTACGCCTGTTGCATCGATCGAACATCCTCCCATCAGGATTTCTGTATAATGAAACTGATGATTGTATTTTTCCCCAATACGATCTAAAACTTTTTTTGCCTCTGTAACAATCTCCGGACCGATCCCATCACCGGAAATCACGCCAATTTGACACTGCATGCTTTCTCCTCTTTTCTTTCAAAAAATCTATTATCTACTAATATATAGCAATATGGCTATCTTTTCAACTAAAATACTATTTTACTTTTTCATAAAATTGATAACCTGATGTTATAAAATAATTGTTTACTATTCCAAAAGGTTGTAAAAAGTTCACGCGTTACCATGCAAAAGCGCCATTTGCCAAAAAGGGAGCCGTCCTATGACGACTCCCTTCGTTACTATTTGGATTCAGTAGTTTCTGTGGCTTTCTCAACCTCAGAGATCGCTGCCTTCTGCATCGGAATACGGCAGTTCTTATTGTTACCAAACTCTACGATAACGGTATCGTCGACAATGTCAATGATGGTTCCGTAGAATCCCGAGATGGTAAGAACCGTATCGCCTACAGCAACTTCAGAAAGCATTAACTCTTTCTTCTTCTGTTCCTTCTTCTGTGGACGGATCATGATAAAATACATAATACCAAAGATAATAACCAACCATAAGATCATGCCGATCATAGAACCTGCACCGGCTCCGCTCGCTGCTTCAGCTAAAATTGAATACATCAATTTGTCCTCCTAATTAAAATACTATAGAATATAGTACACAATTTTTTCGTATTGGGCAAGCATTTTATGTTTTTTTTATTATGTTACCCTTTGTCTATTCTCCCGCACTCATGCGGTCCAGCTTGTCTTTCTTATAAGAAGCGTATCGTCCCTCGTCAAGCGCATCACGAATCTCTTCCATCATTGTATTATAGAAATACAGATTATGAAGCACGCAAAGACGCATTCCAAGCATTTCCTTCGCCTTCAGAAGGTGGCGGATGTAGGCACGGCTGTAGGTACGGCACGCCGGACACTGACACCCTTCCTCAATCGGACGCATGTCTTTTTCATACTTCTGGTTGAACAAATTCAGCTTCCCATGGTTCGTATATACATGTCCGTGGCGACCGTTGCGGCTCGGATATACACAGTCAAAGAAATCAATTCCCCGTTCAACACCCTCTAAAATATTCGCCGGAGTTCCGACGCCCATTAGATACGTCGGCTTATTGACCGGAAGATACGGAACCGTCTCATCAAGAATATGATACATTTCCTCATGGCTCTCCCCCACCGCGAGTCCTCCGACTGCGTATCCGTCCAGTTCCATCTCCGCAATACGCTTTGCATGATCAATGCGGATATCTTCATAGATGGCTCCCTGATTGATACCGAACAGAAGCTGTTCTTTGTTGATCGTATCCTCGAGAGAATTCAGTCTTGCCATCTCGCACTTGCATCGCTCCAGCCAGCGTGCCGTGCGGTTGACTGAATTTTCTACATAACTTCGATCCGCAACACTCGACGGGCACTCGTCAAAAGCCATCGCGATCGTCGATCCCAGATTCGATTGAATCTGCATACTCTCCTCCGGTCCCATAAAGATCTTGGCTCCGTCAATATGTGAGCGGAAGAAAACACCTTCTTCTTTGATTTTTCTCAAGCCGGCAAGGGAAAACACCTGAAATCCACCGGAATCCGTAAGAATCGGTCGATCCCATGCCATAAATTTATGAAGTCCTCCGACCTCTTTGATCAGTTTGTCTCCGGTACGCACATGCAGATGATAAGTGTTTGACAGTTCCACCTGACAGTGAATCTCTCTTAAATCATCGGTTGATACAGCACCCTTGATCGCACCGACCGTTCCGACATTCATAAATACCGGTGTCTGAATATCTCCATGCACCGTATGGAAAACGCCTCGCTTCGCGCGGCCTTCCTGTTTTAACAATTCATATGTAGCCATGTTTTGTTTCTTCCTCTTCCATTCTTTTACTTATGTATCCTGCGGATCAGAACACCATTCGACAAAAGCGTTGAATCAATATAGTGACGTGCAAGCAGAATCTCTCCCTGATGCTCTACTTCAATATCTTCTTCGCAACAGTTGATCAACACTTTAAACTCCGGCCGGACCGTAGTGGTCCACCAGATCTGATTCTTCAGGCGCTTTTTGTAAATGATGGCTTCTTCCGCTCCATCCCAGTGCTCTCCGCCGCCTAAGATTCCGGCAGCAAACGGATCCCCCTGTATGATCGATACCGATTCCACATCGCATCCGGTTTTAATATTAATAATCAACTCATCTTCATTCAGCGGGTAACAATAATTGTCACTCGCCTGATGGTATACCGCATTAAAATCCATAAATTACCTCTTTTTCTCAATATATATACTCCTTTAGAAATTTTAACATAAGCTTCTTGACTATTCAACGTAAGGTTTTCTATAATGACATACAGTAGAAACTATCGAACATATTTTTAGGAGGCAATTATGGCAGGCTCATCATTTGGAAATCTATTTCGTATCACAACCTGGGGGGAATCGCACGGAAAAGGCATCGGTGTTGTCGTGGACGGCTGTCCGGCAGGACTTCCGTTATGTGAAGAAGATATTCAGAAATTTTTAGACCGGCGCAAACCCGGTCAGTCCAAATTTACAACCCAGCGTAACGAAAGTGATACGGTTGAGATTGCATCCGGTATATTCGAAGGAAAGACAACCGGAACCCCAATCTCCATGATCGTCTGGAACAAGGATCAGCACTCTGCCGATTACAGCGAGATTGCCTCTTACTATCGTCCGGGACATGCAGACTACTGTTTTGATGAAAAATACGGATTCCGCGATTATCGCGGTGGCGGCCGTTCTTCCGGTCGTGAGACAATCGGTCGCGTTGCAGGAGGTGCAATTGCAATCAAAATTTTGGAACAGATGGGCATCTCCTTCCTTACCTACACGAAATCCATCGGGCCGGTCCGCATTGATCCTGCTTCTTTTGACGCTTCCGAAATCGAAAATAATAAATTATATATGCCGGATGCCGCTGCAGCAGTAAAAGCTGCGGATTATCTTGAGAAATGCTTAAAGGAACAGAACTCCTCCGGCGGAATCGTAGAATGTATGGTAAGCGGCCTTCCGGTCGGACTCGGTGATCCGGTCTTCGAGAAACTCGATGCCAACCTTGCCAAAGCGATTCTTTCCATCGGTGCCGTCAAAGGCTTCGAGATTGGTGACGGATTTGCTGCAGCCGAAGCAACCGGATTGACCAACAACGATGCCTTCTGCATGAAGGATGGACAGATAAGCAAATCCACCAATCATTCCGGCGGAACACTTGGTGGAATGAGTGACGGATTGCCTCTCATCTTCCGTGCAGCGATCAAGCCTACCCCATCGATTGCATCGACACAGCATACCGTAAACAAATCCGGCGAAGAGATCGATATCAGCATCAAGGGACGCCACGACCCGATCATCGTACCGCGCGCCGTAGTCGTCGTTGAAGCGATGGCAGCCCTTACGATCGTCGATCTTCTTTTTGCAAATATGACGGCAAAGCTAGATCGAATCGTTGATTTTTACAAATTTTAAAACATTTTGCGGAATGAAAAAGGTTGCGGAATTGAAATTCAATTCCACAACCTCTTTTTGTATATCGCATTACATAATAAGTGTAATCGTTATCAACTACATATGAATCTTGAAACCGGAAATCATCTCATCGAGACCTTCCGCAGAAGCGGAAAGTTCCTGACTGGTCGCAGATACCTGTTCCGATGTCGCAGAATTTTCCTGAACAACACCATTTACCTGCTCGATTGCCTGTGAAATCTGCTTCACAGACTCTGCCTGACGATCGGATACCTGACGGATCTTAGCAACCTCCATAACAACCGCATCCAGCTGTTCGATCATTTCCGCCATAAACTGTGAAGTTTCATCCGCAACACTGCTTCCAATCTCAACCTGATTCAGACTGTTTGTCAGCATGACACGTGTCTCCTCTGCGGAAGAAGCACTTTCTTCAGCCAGTTCTTTAATCTGTTCTGCAACAACGGCAAATCCTCTTCCTGCCTCACCTGCACGTGCTGCTTCGATGGAAGCATTCAAAGAAAGAAGATTCGTCTGGCTTGCAATGCTTTCAATTTTTTCAATGACCGTCTGGATATCATTTGTGGTATCGGAAATATGTTTCATGGACTCGATCAGTTCCTTCATTTTTGCGGTACCATGGTCTGCCTTGATCACAGCAAGAATTTTTCACAAATCTGTTTCACCCCGGATGCCAGTAAAATCAAAGGACCAGATGCATAAAATAGACATCTGGTCCCAACCGCTCACTCTGGCATTTACATATTTTTGAGTGTCCTTCCCACATTGATCGTGTAATTTGATACAACCGTCTTGTTATCGGACAATGTTGTCTTAACCTGCACGACAACCGACTTCACATTGAGTGCATAGCCGGCTGCAATCGCATAGTTTCCGTCTGCGCTGTTGCTTCCAGTTACCGTACAGGATACGATCGTTCCGTTTACTCCCTGCACCTCCAGACAATTCTGGGCAAGTTCCAAGGCAGTCTTACAGGTCTTGCCGGCCGTTGTATGTGCTACAGCAACCTGTGGATTTGTCTGACTGTCCGTCACTTCAAGCAATGCAGTAACGGAAGCAGGTGAAGACGATGATGTATTGCTCGGGTAAAATTTCAACTCGAGCGAATACAGTCCTGTCTGTGCTTTTGTACAGATATCCTTATCCAAAGACACTGCTGTCAGATTCAGTGTCTGACCGCCACCCACATTAATTTCCGTGGAGGAACCGGCCTTTGTGAGATCCGTACCATAATAATTTCCATCCTTCATAATCTTTGCAGACTGAATATATACATAACCGTAAAATACGCCGCCACGGTATTCCGCAAGACGTACTGCCACATTCTTGGACGTCACAAGATCCGTTGAACTCATGCCCGATCCGATCTTCAGATCAAGAACCGGACGATCCATCTCGATCTTGTAGCTGGATGCGCCGTTATATGGTGCTGTCTGCACAACAACAACGAAGTCGGCAGCTGCTTTACGGCCATTCATTGTCATAGTTACCGTGTAACCGTAAGATCCCGGTGTGCGTCCGCTCGCATCAATAACAAGACGATCCTCAGTGGCGTCGTAAGTTACCATATTCGCCTTAACCGAACTGTTATCGGTAATCGTTACTGTTTCATCCTTTAATCCGATCTGATGTCCATACTGGTCTCTTCCTTCGATATTGATATATCCTTTGTACCCATATGCCTGTGCATTCGACATCTGAAGCACGCTGTTGCTCAGTGTCAGCGTTTTTAAGTAAGACGGCTCCGCCACGGTTACCTCATACTGATAGGTATAATCCATCTTACCGTATGTTGCGGTCACGGTCACATTGACCGTTCCGGTCTTGACAGCTGTTGCCGTCACGGTTCCGTCACTGGCCTGATTCAGAAGAAGTGTGTCCGGATCCGATGATTCAAATGTCACAGAATCGTAAGGAATCTCCGTCTGATCCTCATCTAAAGCACGAAAATGTACATAGTAATTGCTTCCGGATGCCACCGAACGATTATCCTTATAGCCGTTTGCACTATAATCCGGCTTTGCCGCACTCTCTGTAAATGTAAAGTTTGTATCATTCGAAGTGCTTGCGGCAACACAGGTAACCGTTGCAGTTGCATTTAAGGCCGATTTCTTATCCTCGAGAGTGTACGTCATGGAGATTGTACCGGTTGCTCCGATCGAAGTCATAAAGATCTCATTGTTCTTTGTAAGATATCCGTTCGTAATATTGTAATCATATGCAACCGTTCCCTTGTATGCAGCCTTTACATCGATTCCATCGGCATCATAGAGTGCATATTCGATCGGCGTCGCCTTATTGACCGTTACGGTAGAGTTAAGGATTGCTGCCTTAACCGGAGTACCCACACGTGCGATGACAATGTAACTTGAAACACCGTCTGTTACGGTATAGGATGCACCATCCTTAAGCAACGAACTTGTAGTCAAACTCACTTGCGTTCCATCATTGGAAAATGCAGCCTTCTTAATCACAATATTTGCGCCAGCAGCATTTGTAATCTTTAATTTCTTTGTATCAAGCGTATTCTTGACATTACCGGAATATACGGCAACAAGCGCATCCGCAGCAGTCTGCTTTGCCTCAACCATTGTTGTTGCCACCTGCACATTCATGCTATCGGATGCAATGACTTTAGAACCGATCTTTGCCTGAACGGTAATGATAAAATTACCATCCTTCTTTGGCGTAAATGCGCCTGTTGTTGTAATGTAATCAACGCTGTTACCCGATGCATCCGTAACACTCCATGTATTTGTACTGGTCGCATTTGCCGGAGTGATCTTATAACGCATCTGATAAGTATCATTTACAAGAAATGTCTTGCCATCCCAATCGCTTGCAAGTACTTCGATCTTTGTTGGTTTCACTTTAATTTTACCGGTTTTGGTCTTTAATGTCGTCTGCAGCTTTCCGTTCTTATTATAGATCTTCGCAGTCACAATCACCGTCTTATTCTTTGCTGCGATCTTCTTCTTGGTACGGATTGTCAGCTTGTTGGAAGAAGTCGTTCCCGAAACACCGGTCGAAGCCTTCTTCAATTTTGCATATCTCTTACCTGTTCCGGAAATTGACCACTTGACCTTCTGGCCTTTGATCAGATTCTTAACGGTATAGGTATACACACCCTTGTTCTTGTCATTCTCATACAAAGCGGTATAACTTTTTGCAAAAGCCGCTTTCTTCGTTGCTGCCTGTGCTCCCACCGGAACAAGTGTAATCATCATAGTGACTGCACACACAAATGCAACCAATTTCTTAACATTCTGCCTCATAAGATTCCTCCTCATGCTCATCTTCCTCACTCTTTGGTCAGACATCCACGCCAAAGTGCCCCTTTGTTTTGTCATCTGACGCTTTATCTTCTATCATACTAACACACCCTCTGGTCTTTCGCAACGAAGGAACAGAGGGTGTTTTCTTAATCTTTTCTTAAACAGGTTATTTGGTTTTAGTCCAAGGCGATTGCTTCATCCTCACGTCTGCGAAGAATATCATACTCATCGACCTCAATGCCCAGATCCACATAGAACATCTGCTGCGGATGCGGACAGGACTCCATTGCCTCTCCTTTATCATCCGTCATGGCGCGCACAGTCACCTCGATATTGCGTCCGTCCGGTTTCATAACCTCAATGGTCTCACCGACCGAGAACTTATTACGCTGCTCAAGGCGGTACATTCCGGCAGCATTCTTCTCTCCTACGATGCCCAGATACGTATAGCCCTTCTCGTACGTATTGTTATCGTAGATCTGTGTCTCTTCCGACGGCTTTCCATAGAAAAAGCCGGTTGTAAACTGACGATAGGTGCAACTTTTAATCTGCTCGAGATACCATGGCATATTCTCTTTGTACTTCTCCGGAGATTCCAGATAATCGTCAATCGCCTTGCGGTAGGTGCGCGCAACGGTTGCCACATACAAAGCCGTCTTCATACGTCCTTCAATCTTAAAACTGTCAATTCCCGCATCGATCATATCCGGAATATGCTCAATCATGCATAAATCCTTGGAATTAAAGATATAGGTGCCACGCTCATTCTCATATACCGGAAGATACTCGCCCGGTCTCTTTTCCTCGACAACCGAGTATTTCCACCGGCATGGATGCGTGCAGGCTCCCTGATTGGCATCACGTCCCGTAAAATAATTGGAAAGCAGGCATCGTCCCGAATATGAAATACACATCGCACCATGGATAAAAGTCTCGATTTCAAGATCATCCGGGATGTTCGCACGGATCTCTTTGATCTCGCGAAGCGATAACTCACGCGCCGTAACGACACGCGTAGCACCGAGCTTCTGCCAGAACTGGAATGTTCCGTAATTTGTATTGTTTGCCTGTGTGCTGATATGGCGGTCAATGTCCGGAGCGACTTCTCCTGCGATTGTAAAGACTGCCGGATCTGCAATGATCAGTCCATCCGGACGATCCGGCTTCATATTCTCAAGTTCCGTCAGATAGGCACGTACCCCTTCAAGATCATAATTGTGCGCTAAAATATTGGCTGTCACATACACTTTTACATGATGTGCATGCGCAAAAGCGATGCCTTGTGCCATCTCTTCCATCGAGAAGTTCTTTGCCTTAGCGCGGAGTCCGAATGCCTCACCACCGATATAGACCGCATCCGCTCCGTAAATAACTGCAATTCTTAATACTTCCAGGCTGCTCGCCGGAACAAGTAATTCAATGTCTCTCATTTTTCTTTCACCTTCGTACTCACTGTGATTCCATCTCCGATCGGCAACACCGCTGTCACCAGATCCTCCCGGTGTGTCAGTTCATACAGATACTCTCTCATCCGCTTATATATCGTCCGGTTGCGTCTTGTCACTGCATAATGAGATTCAATGATATCACCGTCCTGCAGCACATTATCCGAAACCAGTGTTGCGCCCTCTTTCAGAAGCCGCATGATCTCCGGCATAAAGTGAATGTACTGTCCCTTTGCCGCATCCATAAAGATAAGATCAAACGGTTCATCCAGTGTCGGCAGTATTTCTGCCGCATCTCCTTCAAGCAACGTAATCTGATTTTCCTTTCCGGCACGCTTAAAATTCTCGCGTGCGATCGGAATCCTCTTTTCATAGTTTTCAATGGTGACAATTTTACAATCCTCCGGCGCATACTCCGCCATCAGAATCGAGGAAAACCCGACCGCAGCGCCAACCTCAAGAATCCTCTTCGGTTTTGTCATCGCAAGTAATAATTTCAAAAAGCTCTGCATCTCCTTGCGGATAATCGGCACATAGGTATCCAGCGCTTCCCGTTCGATGGTATCAAGTATCGGTGTATTTCCCGTATCCAGCGAATTGATATAGGTCACCAGACGTTCGTCCACTATCATATTTTAACCTCAATCAGCTTCCGTTGCCGCAGTACTTTCTGTCGATTCCGCCGACTCGGTCGCCTCATCCGGCGACATCGCAATCATCAGTTCCTTCGGTGTCATCGAAGTATTGAGTGTGTATACTCCCGGCTCAATACTGTGATTGTAAGCAGACAGTTTCAACTGCAGATAGAAAAGCTTGCTGTCTCTTACAAGACCCTTTTCCTCTAACATACCTGCGATCTGCTTATTGGACATATCCGGTTTTACCTGCACAAGAACATCCCTGCCGGGTGCCTCATCCACTGCTGTCTCTGTATAAAGACGATATCCGTACTCATATCCGGTCTTGCTCAAATGAATGGTCACATATACAATGAGCAGAATTACCATCACAGAAAATGCAATTTTGATAAAAGAAAATAAAGCCTTGTTAATGTCCATATTTACGCTCCTAACCTGCGCCCCTATACTTCCATAATGATTGGCATGATCATCGGACGTCTCTTTGTCTCTTTCCATACAAAATCACCCAGGGCATCCTTAACTTCATTCTTGATCTTGCCCCAATCGGTAATATTGTGATCCATGCAATATTCCATCGTATGGTCAAGTACCGTCTTTGCCTCATCCATCAGGCTTTCGGAATTACGCACATATACAAATCCACGTGATACGATATCCGGTCCTGCCAGAACCTGTCCGGATCCTGACTCAAGTGTCATAACAACGATGATAATACCATCTTCTGCCAGGCGCTGGCGATCACGTAACACAATATTGCCGACATCGCCGACACCAAGTCCGTCAACCATAACATTGCCGACCTGTACATGTCCGGTTACATCAGCACCGTTCTCATCAATCTCCAGTACATCTCCCGACGAAAGGATCTTGATATGATCATGGTCATAACCAAGTTCTTCCGCAATCTTTGCCTGTGCCACCAGATGCTTATACTCACCATGAACAGGAATCGAATACTTCGGGTTTACCAGAGAATAGATCAGCTTGATATCCTCTCTGCACGCATGACCCGATACATGTACATCCTCAAAAATAACATCTGCGCCTTTTCGCATAAGATCGTTGATCACACCTGTGACCGACTTCTCATTACCAGGAATCGGATGAGAACTGAATACGATCGTATCATTTGGCTTGATGGCAACTTTTCTGTGTGTGCCGGATGCCATACGTGACAATGCAGCCATGGATTCTCCCTGACTTCCCGTTGTAATGATAACGGTCTGCTCATCCGGATAATTCTTGAGCTGATCCGCGTCGATCAGAATATTATCCGGCAGTGACAGATAACCGAGTTCCGAAGCAATGGAAATAATATTGACCATACTTCTTCCCTCAATCGCAACCTTACGTCCGAATTTGTCCGCAGAGTTGATGATCTGCTGTACACGGTCTACGTTTGACGCAAATGTTGCAATAATAATTCTTGTATTTTTATGCTCGGCAAAAATATTATCGAGTGTCTTTCCTACTGATTTTTCGGACTTCGTAAATCCCGGCCGCTCCGCATTTGTACTGTCACAAAGCAATGCAAGCACGCCTTTTTTACCAATCTCACCGAATCTCTGTAAGTCGATCGCATCACCGAATACCGGTGTATAATCTACCTTAAAATCTCCCGTGTGCACAACAATACCTGCCGGCGAATAGATGGCAAGTGCTGCTGCATCCTGAATACTGTGGTTTGTTTTGATAAACTCAACACGGAAACAGCCAAGATTGATATGCTGTCCGTATTTTACAATTTTACGCTTTGTCTTCTTAAGAAGATCATGCTCCTCAAGTTTGTGTTCAATGATGGCCATCGTCAACTTGGTCGCATAGATTGGCACATTGATGTCACGCAATACATAAGGGATTGCTCCGATATGATCTTCATGAGCATGTGTGATAAAAAAGCCCTTGACCTTATCAATATTATCCTTCAGATAGGTCACATCCGGGATGACAAGATCGACACCATACATATCATCCTCAGGGAATGCCAGACCACAGTCCACAACAATAATACTGTCTTCGTATTCAAAGGCAGTAATATTCATACCAATCTGCTCTAATCCTCCCAAAGGAATGATCTTGAGCTTACTACTATTTAATTTTTCCTGTTTTTTCATATTACCTCCAAAAAATAATTCCGTTCCACTTTAATACAAAAGTTCTGTTTCTTCATCCGCAAGTTCAGCAAACACTTTCGCGATCGCAGCAAACTCTACATCGTCGTCCACAATCTCGTAAAGTACTTCCTCATCCTGTGTCTTTAATTCTTTTAAAATATATGCTTCACTGTCTCCGGTCTCATTACCGTCCGAGACAAGTAAATACTTGATTCCGTTAAGCTGAGTTTCTTCCTCAACCGCAAATTCCACAACCTCATCGGTCTGTGGATCAACAAATTTTATTTTCTCCATTTTTCTTTCCTACTGTTTCTCATCCTTTTTTAATTCTTCCGGATGATTTGATAAATAATCCAAATATCCCTGCAAAATAAAGATTGCAGCGATCTCATCAACATATTCCTTGCGGTTTTCCCGTCTTATGCCCATCTCCATCATAGAATTATCCGCGGCAACGGTCGTCAGACGTTCATCCCACAAAATAACAGGAAGATTGCAACGTTTTTCAAGGAGTTCTTTGAACTCCTTCGTTTTTTCGCAGCGATCTCCTTCTGTATTATTCATATTTTTAGGGTAGCCAAGTACAATTCTCTCTGCACCGTACTCGCCTACCAGTTCATCGATTCGTGCCAGCGTCTGTCGCAGCTTCGATGGCGACTTTCTTCGAACGATCTCAACTCCCTGTGCCGTGATCAAAAGTTCGTCACTTACTGCAACGCCCACTGTCTTCGAACCAAAATCCAATCCTAAAATCCGCATAATTCTCCCGTGCCGGATTAGTTCCAGGAATTATTCTTAATATAAGCCCGTAATACTTCTTCTACAAGCTCGTCCCTCTCTACCTTCATAATCAGACTTCTTGCATTATTATGACTCGTAATATATGTCGGGTCTCCGGACATAATGTATCCGACGATCTGATTTACCGGATTGTATCCCTTCTCGCTCAAAGCGCGGAATACAATTTCAAGAACATCCTTAACCTGTAACTCCGGTTCTTTTTGTACTGTAAAAAATTGTGTATTATTTAAGTTCTCCATATTTGTCGCCCCTGTTCTTGTTTCATTTCACAACAAGCCCTGTTCTATCTATTGTAAACGAAATTTCACGAAAATACAACCGTTATTGCTCCATATAATAAATCTCATCTGTCAAAGCTTTTGCGATCGTTCCTCGAAGTACTATATTTTCAAGGCTTTCCCGCGATTTTGCTGCAACTTTAACATATTCCTTTGTATAACCGACATACATCTTCTCTCCGTCAATCGTTGCCGGTTCCTCAAAAAGCACTTCCTCTTCTCTTCCCAGATAATAGTCACGAAACTCTCTGGACATGCGCTCAGATAAAGCGATCAGCTCAGCACTGCGCTTTGTCTTAATCTCCTCCGACACCTGGTTTTCCATTACCGCCGCGCGGGTTCCCTGACGTTTGGAATATTTAAAAATATGCATCTCATAGAAATGGATCTTCTCCAGAAACGCCTTTGTTTCTTCAAACTCTTCTTCCGTTTCACCAGGGAATCCAACGATCACATCTGTCGTAATTGCCGGATGATCAAAGTATTTGCGAAGCAGTCTGCATCCTTCTTCATACTGCGCGGCGGTATACTTACGGTTCATTCGTTTTAATGTTGCATCACATCCACTCTGCAGAGACAGATGAAAATGCGGACAGATTTTCTCCATCGAAGAAAGTTCTCTTGCAAACTCCTCCGTCACAATCTGCGGTTCAAGAGACCCTAAGCGAATACGCCGAATTCCGTCAATCTTATGGATCTCCTGGATCAGATGAAGCAGACTCTCCTCACAGTCCACGCCATAAGAACTCAGGTGGATTCCCGCAAGTGCCACTTCCTGATATCCTGTCTTTGCAAGACCCTTTATTTCTTTTAACACACTCTCAATATCGCGGCTTCGCACTCTTCCTCTTGCGTATGGAATAATACAGTAACTGCAAAACTGGTTGCATCCATCCTGCACCTTGACAAACGCGCGCGTATGCTCCGCCGTCTTTGTCAGTGACATCTCTTCAAAGCACTGCGGTTCATTGTTGATGTCAACCACAGACTCCACTTTGTCTGTCTGCTCATCTTTATCACGTTCCGCAAAGAATTCATCCAGACGGCATACCAGCTCATTCTTTTGGTTGTTTCCAATCAGAATGTCAATCGAGAGATCCTGTTTTGCCTCTTCTTCCTTCGTCTGCACATAGCAGCCTGCCGCCACCACTGCAGCGTCCGGGTTCATCTTCTTCGCGCGGTGAAGCATCTGGCGTGACTTACGATCCGCCATATTGGTAACCGAGCAGGTATTGATCACATATACATCCGCCTTCTCATGGAAAGAAACGATCTCATATCCTGCTTTTTCAAGCAATTGCTGCATTGCTTCCGTCTCATATGCATTTACTTTACACCCCAGATTGTGTAATGCTGCTTTTTTCATTTTTTCTCCTCTAATACAATTGACTTTTCCAAAGAAAACCTTTACTATCAAAGGTAGATAGTAATAGCTAAGTAAGGAGGTTTTCATTATGAAAACAGTACAGATTTCATTAAACTCAATTGGAAAAGTAAAGTCATTTGTTAACGCAATCTCACAGTTCGATTACGACTTTGATTTAATTTCAGGAAGATACGTTATTGACGCTAAGTCCATCATGGGTATCTTCAGTTTAGATTTATCCAAGCCGATCGACCTGGCAATCCACACCGAGACCAATCTCGATGAGATCCTTGAAGTATTAAAGCCATACATCATCGGATAATCGGAACCAACAACATATAACATTTTAAACGACCTGCAAGCGAGCTTGCAGGTCGTTATTTTTACTCTGCTTCCACCATAATCGTCTCGGTCGTCTCGATCGCCGTCTGCATCAGTTCGTCGATCTTTTCCTCAAGCTTTCGCTCGGATCTCTTGATAATGTTCAGATTCGGCTTTGTTACCGGATGTTTTGCGACGAAGATGGTGCAACAATCCTCATAAGGGAGGATGGAAGTCTCATAGGTGTCAATCTTCTCAGCAATCGATACAATATCCTGCTTATCCATCGCAATCAACGGACGATATACCGGCATCTCGCACACTTCATTTGTAACTGCAAGTGACTGCATCGTCTGACTTGCCACCTGTCCGATGCTTTCACCTGTGATCATACCGAGACACTTGCCCTCTTTCGCAAAATGCTCCGCAATCTTCATCATGTAACGGCGCATGATGATCGTCAGCTCCTCATGCGGACATTTCTCATAGATATACAACTGAATATCCGTAAAGTTAACAACTCGAAGACGAATCGGTCCGGAATACTTTGCAACCTTCTTGGCCAGATCAATGACCTTCTGCTTTGCGCGCTCACTTGTATAAGGCGGTGCATGGAAATACGTTGCTTCCAGTGTGACACCACGCTTCGAGATCATGTATCCCGCTACCGGAGAATCGATTCCGCCGGATAAAAGAAGCATCGCACGTCCCGCTGTGCCGAGCGGCATACCACCCGGACCTGGGATCTCGGTCGAATAGATATTGATCATCGGGCGAATCTCCACATGGATCATAACCTGCGGATGATGTACATCTACTTTCGTCTCCGGAAATGCCTCAAGAATCTTCTCGCCGACTGCCGCATTAATCTCCATGGAAGTCATCGGATAGTTCTTTCTCGCACGTCTTGCATCTACCTTGAATGTAAAATTCTTGTCCGGATAAGCCGCATCCACATGCGCGATCACATCCTCTGCGAGCTGATCAAACCCTTTGTCTTCCACCAGTACAACCGGACAGATTCCAACAATACCAAACACTCTCTGCAGAGCTTCGACCGTTTCGTCATAATCGTACTCTCCGTCCGTCTCCACATAGACACGTCCGTTTTCCTTACGCACGGTAAAGTTTCCCTCCACATTCTTAAGCTGATACTCAATATTATGTACCAGCGCATCTTCAAACAGATAACGATTTTTACCTTTGATCGCAATCTCTGCGTATTTGATCAAAAAAGCCTTATACATACGGATTCTCCTTAATGTCTTGTATATTTCTGCAGCATCGGAATCATCTGCTTCATCGCATCCAATGCATAATCGATTTCTTCCATCGTTGTATCGACACAAAAGCTGAACCGGATCGTTGAATCCAGAAGCGAAGGCTTCAGTCCGATACTTTTCAGTGTATGACTGACCGAAGGTTTATTGGATGAGCAGGCACTTCCCGCCGATACATAAATCTCCTTGTCTTCAAGTGCATGCAGCATTACTTCTGCACGTACACCATCCACGCTGACGCTCACAATATGCGGTGCATTCTCTCTTGTCAGCTTTCCGTTGACACTGACGCCCGGGATCTGAAGTACCTGTTCGATAAAATGTTCCCGCACCTGATACAAATGATCGATCTTCTCATCAAAATCCGTATAGATCCTCTCTGCGGCCACGCCAAGTCCTGCAATTGCCGGAACATTCTCCGTACCGGAACGCATGCCTTTCTGCTGACCCCCGCCATTGATGATTGGATGGATCTTCGTCTTATCCTTGATATATAAAAATCCGCTCCCCTTCGGTCCATGGATCTTGTGTCCGCTGACGCTTAAGAGATCAATGTTCATTTTTGATGGAAAAATACGCATTTTACCATATGCCTGAATCGCATCCACATGGAAAAGCGTATTCGGATTTACCTTCTTAATGAGTGCTCCCGCCTCAGCGATCGGTTCTACTGCACCGATCTCATTGTTAACCATCATCAGCGAAACAAGGATCGTATCCGGACGAATCGCTTCTGCCAAATCTTCCAGCGAGATCACACCATCATGATCAACCGGAAGATAAGTCACTTCATATCCGTGTTCTTCAAGGTATGCCGTTGTAGCCGAAACGGAAGGATGCTCGATTGATGTCGTAATAATATGCTTACCGCTCCTCCGGTTCGCCTCTGCGGAACCAATGATTGCCAGATTGTTAGACTCTGTTCCACCGGACGTAAAACAGATTTCTTTGTCCTGTACCTTAAGTGTGCGGGCAATCTTCTTGCGCGCATCATTCATATAGTTTTCGGCGATCACGCCTTTGTTATGCATCGATGAAGGATTTCCAAAATCCTCAGTCAATAATTTCATCATAAGATCCGCCGCAGCCTGATTGCACCGTGTCGTGGCGGAATTATCCAAATAAGCTTCCATTTTGTCCTCTTTTATCTTATATATCAAGTGTATATATTAACATAGATAACGTAGCAAGTCCAGCCGTCTCCGTGCGAAGGATACGTCTTCCGAGAGAGATACGATGCATCGTTCCATCCACCGCCGCAATCTCATCCGGCGCAAATCCGCCTTCCGGTCCGATCATCACCCCGATGGACGCACCATCCGAAATTCCCTGCATAATTTCTCTTGTAGCCTGCATACCACGTTCATTCTCATAGGGCACCAGCGTGATATCCAGTTCCTTTGCCCGGCGAACCGCTTCGTTCCAGCTGATCGGCATCGCAACTTCCGGAATCACCGTACGCTTCGACTGCTTGGCAGCGCTCTCTGCGATTGCCTGCCAGCGCTTCACTTTAGCCACAGCTTTCTTTTCATCCAGTTTCACCACACAGTTCTTCATTGCAACCGGAATAATCTCACTCACTCCCAGTTCCACTGCTTTCTGTATGATCAGTTCCATCTTGTCTCCTTTTGGGAGTCCCTGGAACAGATAGACTTTATGTGCGAACTCTGTTCCGAGTTCATCCTGCTCATCAATGTGCAGCCAGACCTCGTCCTGTGAGAGTTCCTCAACGTGGCAAAAGAATGCGTGCTCCGCCGAATCGCTGACCCTCACTTTCTCGCCCGGCTTCATACGAAGGACATTCACGATGTGATTGACATCCGATCCTGTAATTACAACGCGTTCTCCCCATACCTGCTGCTCTTCAACAAAAAACTGATACATAATCTTCTCCGCCTGTTTTACTTTGTAACTTTCTGCGCAGTGATATTAACCCACTCGCCCTGATGGTTGATTTCCACCACCTTAAGGCCGGCTGCCTCTATGGCATCCTTAACCTCATTCTCTTTGAAATCAATGATTCCGGATGTGATAAAATATCCGCCCTCTTTGAGACGCGCCGGAATAACCGGTGCCATAGGAATAATGACATCTGCAAGAATATTGGCAACCACAATGTCATATTCCTCGGTTCCGACCGTATTCTGCAGATCAACATCATCAATAAGATTTCCAACATAGAATTTGCCGAGATCAGGATCAAGATGATTTACCTGCATATTCTCTCTTGTCGAGATCATACAATCCGCATCAAGATCGGTTCCTACGACCTCTCTCGCTCCGAGTTTTAAAGCAACGATCGAAAGAATTCCGCTTCCGCATCCCACGTCAAGTACTTTTGGATGCTTGTCTGCCGGAGTGTAATCTGCATTACCACGGATATATTTCAGGAGCTGGCGAATGCAAAGCTGCGTTGTCTCATGCTTTCCGGTTCCGAACGAGATTCCTGGATCAATCTCAATCAGGAACTTGTCTTTATCTTCTTCCCTTAATTCTTCCCAGGTTGGTTTGATCAAAATATCTTCAATTGTAAAAGAAGAAAAATACTTTTTCCAATTATTGATCCAATCTAAGTCTTCTGTCTCTGAGGAAGAGATCACTCCCGATCCGACTTCCACCATACTGCGCAGATTTTCAAGTCCGATTTTGACCTGCTTTAAGATTTCTGCCTGATCACTTCCGTTCTCCTCCACATAAAAGCTGACATGACTGACACCTTCATCCGGAGGAAGTTCCGGCAAAAAGTCAATAAACATATCTGCCTGATCTTCTTTACTTAAAGGAATATTGTCCTCAATCTCAATCCCTTCAATTCCGAGATCCATCAACATAGAACTCATAAAATCTTCCGCTGCGGTCGTTGTCTCGATCGTATATTTCTTCCACTTCATTTTTATTCTCCTTCACTTCACTCACTGTCTAACCTTGGAATATTCTTTAACCAAACGTTTTCTCAAGCAAATACCATAACCGAAAAAAGAAGGGCTCCCCCTTCTTTATTGGCGTTCCTTATATAATCGCTCGAAAATTTCTTCCTCCGACATCACATGCAATGTATCCGGTTCATCATTTTGCATATTAAATAATTTCTGTTCCTTCACATACAAAGTATTGGTATCACCTTTGTATTCTACATCCGAAATATCACTTGTATTTCTCTGACGTTCATCGCCGTCAAATGCCTTTTGTAATCTCTCGATTAATGACTGTCTGTCCATATCCTCTCCTACACTTTGTATATTGCACAAAGCTTATTATACTCACTATTAATTTCCTGAATCGTCTCTTTATCACCATCCAGATTATCCGGATGATAAATTTTGATCAGATCCTTGTAACGTTTCTTTAAAGACTGCCTGCTTCCAACTCCGGAAAAAAACATCTCTCCCTTGACAATATTATCTTTTGGCGCAGTCTTATGCGTAGCACCGGAACTATAAAACTCAAAATCGTGGACTCTCTGGTAGAAATCCCTCTGTTTCTGCACATATTCCTTTTCCGTAGCGAGTTTTACCAATTCCTCTTCCAAAATCTTGAACTTCATATCAAACAGCTTCTGCTGCTGCTCAAGTCTGCGATCCTCTATCTCAACTCTCCGCGTAAACTCCTGTCGTTCCCGTTCAAGCGTGCGGCGTTGTTCATCTAATGCTCTGCGTTCATTTTCAAATGTCATCCGCACAACTCCTCCGTACCATACTTTATCCACACAGCATTGCCTTCACATTTATCTATATGTAGGCGCAGATTTTTCACTACCAGGCTCATAATACAACATTTGGTGGTATAAAGTAAATAGTGAATTTGCATAAAATAACAGATGTGCAAACAAAAACAAAACCTGCAGAATATTCTCTGCAGGTTATATGTTCTCTTATAAATCATCTAAAGATTCTTTAATCTTATCCATGAAGCCTTTCTTCTTCTCCTTGCCGCCCGTTGCTGCACCGCCCTCTTTGTTCAGTGAGCCACCGGTCAGTTCATCGAAGCGACGGAGCGCCTCCTTGGCTTCCTTGCTGAGTCCCGTCGGTGTATTTACGATCAGGGTTACATAATGGTCACCTCGTACCGCCTTATTACGGATGGAAGGAACACCTTTGCCCTTCAGCCGGATTCTTGTTCCGCTCTGGGTTCCCGGTGCTACCGTATAAATAATATCACCATCGACCGTCTTAATGCGGATATCACCGCCAAGTGCAGCAATACCAAAGCTGATCGAGGCATTTGAGAAGATATTCATATCCTGACGTTCAAATGCCGGATTTCTCGATACGATTACCTCTACAAGGAGATCACCTCTCGGTCCGCCGTTGACACCCGGTTCACCGTAATCACGCACACGAACGCACTGTCCGTTATCGATACCGGCTGGAATCTCAACCGTTTTCCTGACTTTCTTCGCAATATATCCCGTTCCGCGGCAGTTCGGGCATTTCTCCTTAACAACTTTACCGCTTCCCTGACAGTCCGGACAAGTCTGCACATTCTGCATCATGCCAAACAGAGACTGCTGCGAATAAACGACTTTACCTTTACCTCCACACTTGCTGCAGGTTTCCGGTGATGTACCCGGCTTTGCTCCGTTGCCGTGACAGGTCGAACATACTTCCTTATATGAAAATTCCAGTTCTTTGGAACATCCAAAGACAGCTTCCTCAAACGTAATCCGAACGCTCAGACGAACATTGGCGCCTTTTGCCGGTCCATTGCTCGGTCCGCGTCTCGATCCTCCTCCGAAGAAATCTCCAAAAATATCTCCAAAGATGTCACCCATATCCATTCCGGAGAAATCGAATCCGCCTCCGCCAGCACTTCCGTCAAAAGCCGCATGACCGAACTGATCATACTGGCGTCTCTTATCCGGATCACTGAGTACCGCATAGGCTTCCTGTGCTTCTTTAAACTTTTCCTCGCACTCTTTGTCACCCGGATGCATATCCGGATGATACTTCTTTGCGGTTGTACGGAACGCTTTCTTAATCTCAGCTTCCGTTGCGGTCTTAGGAATCCCTAACACCTCATAATAATCTCTTTTCTCTGCCATAATATTAAACCCTTATATCCGCACATAGGGTTTTCGGCAGAACCGAAAACCCCATATACTTTTATTGATTACTTTTGATTAAACTTCCTTGAAGTCAGCATCGATGACATCATCATCGGCTCCCTGTGATGCTCCTGCATTCATATCAGGACCGGCTCCTGCCGCACCGCCCATATTAGGGTTCGGGCCTGCTGCGCCCTGTGCTCCCTGCGCTGCCTGAGCCTGCTCATACATCTTGGCAAATACCTTCTGTGCACTCTCTGTCAGTTTCTCCTGTGCTGCCTTCAACTCAGCAACATCAGCATCTGTCATCTGGTCAGCTTCCGGATGAGCCTCAAGGAAAGACTTAACAGCTGCAAGATCAGCCTCAACTGCAGACTTATCTGCCGGATCGACCTGCTCGCCAACCTGCTTTAATGCATCCTCTGTCTGGAATACAAAGCTCTCTGCTTCGTTTCTGGCATCGATTGCTTCTTTTCTCTTCTTATCCTGAGCCTCGAACTCAGCTGCTTCCTTGACAGCCTTATCGATTTCTTCATCGGACATATTAGAACCGGCAGTAATTGTAATATGCTGCTCCTTGCCTGTTCCAAGATCCTTAGCGGATACATTTACGATACCGTTGGCATCGATATCGAATGTAACCTCGATCTGCGGCACACCACGACGTGCTGGCGGGATACCATCGAGACGGAACTGTCCGAGTGACTTATTGTCTCTTGCGAACTGTCTCTCACCCTGTACAACGTTGATATCAACTGCAGTCTGGTTATCAGCTGCGGTAGAGAAAATCTGACTCTTTCTTGTAGGAATCGTCGTATTTCTCTCGATCAGTCTTGTAGCGACACCACCCATAGTCTCGATAGAGAGTGAAAGTGGAGTTACATCAAGAAGAAGAACTTCGCCTGCACCGGCATCGCCTGCTAATTTACCACCCTGGATAGAAGCACCGATTGCTACACACTCATCAGGGTTTAATGACTTACTTGGCTCCTTGCCGGTTAACTGTCTTACCTTATCCTGTACAGCCGGGATACGTGTAGAACCACCGACTAACAGAACCTGACCGAGATCAGCGTTTGTAAGTCCGGCATCTCTCATAGCGTTCTGAACAGGGATTGCTGTTCTCTCTACGAGATCATGTGTCAATTCATCAAATTTAGCTCTGGTGAGGTTCATATCGAAATGCTTCGGTCCCTCGGCAGTAGCGGTAATGAATGGTAAGTTGATGTTGGTTGTTGTTGCGGAAGAAAGCTCCTTCTTAGCCTTCTCTGCAGCTTCTTTTAATCTCTGTAAAGCCATCTTATCGGTTGAGAGATCAACACCCTCAGCCTTCTTGAACTCATCGATCATCCACTGTGTGATCTTGTTATCAAAATCATCACCACCAAGATGTGTATCACCGTTTGTAGATAATACTTCGATGACACCGTCACCGATCTCAATGATTGATACATCGAATGTACCACCACCAAGGTCGTATACCATGATCTTCTGTTCCTTCTCGTTGTCAAGACCATATGCAAGTGCTGCTGCGGTAGGCTCGTTGATGATACGCTTTACATCAAGTCCTGCGATCTTACCGGCATCCTTTGTTGCCTGACGCTGGGCATCGTTGAAGTATGCAGGTACTGTGATAACAGCCTCTGTCACTTTCTCACCGAGGTATCCCTCTGCATCTGCCTTTAATTTCTGAAGTACCATAGCAGAAATCTGCTGTGGGCTGTACTGCTTATCATCAATTGTTACTTTGTAATCAGTACCCATATGTCTCTTGATAGAAGAAATTGTCTTCTCAGCATTTGTAACAGCCTGACGCTTTGCAGGCTCACCGATGAGACGCTCTCCTGTCTTTGTGAATGCTACAACGGACGGTGTTGTTCTTGCACCTTCCTGGTTTGCGATAACGGTAGGTTTTCCACCTTCCATAACAGCTACACAGCTGTTGGTTGTTCCTAAGTCAATACCAATAATCTTGCCCATTTTCTTTTCCTCCTATATTTATCAATTCATTATTTTGTTAACAATTTTATTTTTACCATCCATCAGATGGGAAAAAGCGTTATTCGCTTACCACAGCGACCATACTGTGACGGACTACCGTATCTTTGTACATGTAACCCTTCTGCAGCTCCTGTGCAACGACACCCGGTTCATATTCATCACTCTCCACCTGCATCACCGCATTGTGAAGATCCGGATTGAATTCCTGTCCGAGTGCTTCGATCGGTTTCACTCCAATGGAATCAAACTCGGTCATCAGCTGCTTATATACTTTATCCATACCGGTCACAAAAGCGTCATCCTTCTGATCCTCCGGCACTGCTGCAAGGCCTCTCTCAAAATTATCCACAACCGGAAGTACTTTCTCGATAATGGATCTTGCTCCCATGTCAAACATCTGGGACTTTTCTTTCTCGGAACGCTTGCGGAAGTTATCAAACTCAGCCATCTGGCGTCTGAGACGATCGTTTAAATCTTCGATCTGCTCATCCTTTTTGTCTTTCTTCTTTTTCTTGCCAAAAAGGCCTTTGTCCTTGGAATCCTTTTCCTCGGAATCCTTCTCCTCGGAATCCTTTTCCTCGGAATCCTTCTCTTCGGAATCTTCTGCTTCGTTTCCTTCAGCAGCCTCCTTGGTTTCCTCCTCGTTTTGTGCTTCCTGTTCCTGCGTATTTTCAGCCGCTTTGCTTTCTGCTTCCGCCGCTTTGTTTTCCTTTTTTAATTCTTCATCCATGACGTCTTTCTTATTCTCTGCCATGCTTACCACCTTTCTAAGAATCACCCTTATTCTTTTCGAAGATTCCATCCAGCTGAGCCTTCAAATTTTTCAGGTTATCCACTACATTTTCGTAATCCATACGTTTCGGTCCAACGATTCCGATGGTTCCCTTAACGCCTTCCCCGAGATCATACGTTGCAGTCACAACACTGCAGTCCTTCATGGTACGGATCGGGGTCTCATTTCCTATATAAACCTGAATTCCGTTTCCTTTATTTTCTTCATCATCGGAAAGCGATTCAGTTACAAGGTTTAACAATTCGTCCTTCTCCTCAAATGTGGAAAGAAGGTTTGTCACACTCTCGGAATCGGATAATTCCGGATACTTGAGGATGTTCGTTGCACCGCTGGTGTAAATCTGGAGATCCTCATTTTCGCTTAGCGTCTGTGCCAAAGTGTCAAGCACGTCACTTACAATCGTCGAATGGATTCCCGCCTGCTCCTTGAGCTTGGTGATCGTTCCGAGATTGATCTCCTGCAATGATAATCCGTTGAGTGCGGTATTGAGTAAGATGTTCAGTTTCAGGATCGTCTCATTATCCAGAGGCTTCTCCACCGGAATCATCTGGTTCTTGACCATATTACTGTTCATTACGATAACTGCCAGAATATGGGTATCATCCACATTCGACAACTGAATGAACTTTACTTTATTTGTGCTGTATGCCGGTGCCGATACGAGGGTTGCATAATTGGTATTGTTTGCAAGCATCTTTGCCACCTGCTTTAATACCTGATCCATCTTCTCGGTCTTCTCGATGACGAAGTCCTTCATCTCCTTGACTTCCCGATCCTTCTCCTGCATCAGATGATCCACATAGAACCGATATCCTTTATCGGAAGGAATACGTCCCGCAGAAGTATGCGGCTGAACGATATATCCCAATTCCTCGAGATCTGACATCTCATTACGGATCGTTGCGGAACTTAAGTTCAGATCCGTATATTTTGAAATGGTACGGGAACCGACCGGCTCACCGGTTGCCAGATAATTGCGGATGATCGCATCGAGTATCTTTACTTTTCTCTCATCTAATTCTTCGTGATCCATTCCCATTTCACATCTCCTGTCATCCGGGATTTCTGTTGTTAGCACTCATTTATTTAGAGTGCTAATATCTTTTCTGTTAATAAAATAGCACCAAGGGTTTTCATTGTCAACACCTTGATGCTATTTTATAGATATTTTATAATTCTTTTTCTAATACAGCCATTTTTCATCTAACCTTCGGCAGCGAAGCATGGCATAGGAATAATGAAACTCACTTCGAGCTGCAAATTTGTCGGTGGTTCTTTCGTCTCTTTGGATTGTTTATGTTCATTCGACGCCGTACACTTCTATCCGTTCGTTCATCCGAGAAAAACACGCGATTCCTATAAATCGAACTCGCGTGTTTTTCTCATCTGTACTTCCGTCAGAAGATGTCCGTCTTCGAATGGACACAAACTTTGAGACGGAATTCACCACCTGACAAATTTATGCAGTTCTTGTGAAATGTTTCATTATTCCTATGCCATGCTTCTCTGCCTTCACACATTCTATAAAATAATACCATGATTAGAATATAGAATTATAAAAATCATAAAACACAACTGCGGTATAAAATATTTAAATTTCGTAATCGATACAGGATCGAACCGCGGTATACGGGCGAACCTTAGAGTCTGCCACTGCCACATGCTTCGGATGGGTACTGTAGTTTTTCAGTGCCTCAACACTCTCAAATGTGGTATCGAGCATCACATCAACGGTCGATGTCGGAAGATACTCGGTGCGGACCGAGATATCGATCATGCCCGGGATCTGTCCTGCCAATCCCTCCAAGCCTTCTTTGATGCCTGCACGGATATCTGCTTTCTGTTCCTCGGTAAATTCATCCTTCAACTTCCATAATATCATATGTTTAACCATCTTCGTTTCCTCTCTTCCTTATTATAGTATAGGCGTTTGCGAAACTCCTGTGGCGACGTGCTCCGGCTGGGCTGACCCGGTGGCGGGCTTCTACGCTGAACACGATTTTAG
>OBLI01000070.1_pt1 | contig 99140 bp, 78 predicted proteins | sample 1519701 | NCBI WGS metagenome assembly OBLI01 (sample SAMEA3663005, study PRJEB22513) | pig gut metagenome | biome: pig gut; feature: pig-associated habitat; material: faeces | place: France | collected 2012
ATTTCTTTCTGTTTTTCTTTACCTCTTATTCTCTCTCAACGTTGTCAATGATCTCAAATCCGCCGAGTCATCCGTTGGCCTTAGCCATCGTTGTTTCTCAAACGGACTGCAAATATACGCACTTTTTTTGACTCTGCAAATTTTTCTGCACTTTTTTCGCAAAAAATCTACATTTTCTCCGGAAACGGGATATTTCTACGGGAGAAAGAAGCCGCCTATGTACATTTCGATGGTCTCGAACCGTCCGTGATACGCGCCTCCAGCGTGGAAGGTTCACATTAATACCATCGAACCGTCCGTGATAAAGGGCGCTTGGCGTGGATGGTTAGGTCTTGGAAAATGGAACCTTCCACGATAACGCTTTCCAGCGCGGAAGGTTCACCTTGACATCATGGACCATCCACGATACGGTGCATTATCGTGGATGGTTCAGTTTTTTGTGATGGAACCATCCACGATTTCGGTGTCCAGCGTGGAAGGTTCCGCTCTGGAGATTGAACCGTCCGTGATACGTACCTCCAGCGTGGAAGGTTCAGAGAACAGGATGGTGGCGGGGAGGGTGGATTCTGTCATGCCCGACCAGCCCGGAAAAGCCGAAGATTGGCAAACTGCAGGAAATGTTCTGAGCTAATTGCGGATAATCAGTCATTAATTTTTATATTTGTACAACTAGCGGAAACGGACACAGTATTCAATTGCGGAAACAAACACAGTATTATATATGGAAGAAAACAAGACTTCTCTGCCGGAGAATGCGCAGAGAGAGCTGAAGCCGGGAGAGAAATACGAACCCCTGCTCAGCCCGAAGAAAACCTATCCTGAAGTGACCTTCTATTCCGTAAGCGTCGGAATTGTGATGGTCATCATCTTCTCGGCGGCGGCAGCCTATCTCGGTCTCAAGGTCGGCCAGGTATTCGAGGCGGCCATTCCGATCGCCATCATTGCAGCCGGCCTGACAGGAGCTCTCGGAAAGAAGGGCGGCCTGGGCCAGAATGTCATCATCCAGTCCATCGGAGGCTGCTCGGGAGCCGTGGTGGCGGGCGCAATCTTCACATTGCCGGCCATCTACATCCTCGGCGTCGAGGTCAGTTTCATGCAGATGTTCCTCTCATCCCTGCTCGGAGGCGTGCTGGGAATCCTCTTCCTGATTCCGTTCAGGAAGTATTTCGTAAAGGAGATGCACGGAAAGTATCCATTCCCGGAGGCCACGGCCACGACTCAGGTACTGGTTAGCGGCGAAGGCGGGGGAAAGAGCGCCAAGACATTGGTGCTCAGCGGATTGGTCGGAGGATTGTACGACTTCATCATTGCCACCTTCGGAGCCTGGGGTGAGACATTGACCACCACCGTGGTATCTGTCGGACAGACCATTGCCGACAAGGCCAAGCTCATGCTCAAGCTCAATACGGGTGCGGCCGTGCTCGGTCTCGGCTACATTGTCGGACTGAAATACGCATTCATCATCTGCTGCGGAAGCCTCCTGGTATGGCTGGTCATCATCCCTCTCATGAATGTCATCTGGGGCGGTCAGGTAATCGACCTCATGGGCACGGGCATATCGCAGACCATCGGGGAAATGTCGGCGGACCAGATTTTCAAGGAATATGCGAGACATATCGGCATCGGAGGCATTGCCACTGCCGGCATCATCGGCATAATAAAGTCATTCGGAGTCATCAAGTCCGCCGTCAGGCTTGCAGCCAATGAGTTCACGAAGAAGCCGGGTGCAGAAAAAACCGCATCTGAACGCACTGACGAGGATATTCCGATGAAGACAGTGGTCTTCGGAGTCGTGATTGCACTTCTCGTGGTGTTCGCATTCTTCGCCTTCGGAGGCGTGGTCAGCAATATCTGGCAGGCCATCATCGGCCTCCTCATCGTGGGCATAATCGCCTTCCTCTTCACCACAGTCGCAGCCAACGCCACCGCCATCGTCGGCACCAACCCGGTCAGCGGAATGACATTGATGACATTGATCATCGCCGCATTGATTCTCGTCGCAGTGGGCCTCAAGGGCAATGCCGGAATGGCGGCAGCCCTGATAATCGGCGGCGTGGTCTGCACGGCCCTCTCGATGGCAGGTTCATTCGTCACCGACCTCAAAATCGGATATTGGATCGGCACGACTCCGAAGAAGCAGGAGGCCTGGAAATTCGTCGGAACGATAGTGGCGGCTGCAACCGTCTGCGGAGTGATGCTGGTGCTCAACAAGACCTTCGGCTTCACCGGTGACAATGCCCTCGTGGCCCCTCAGGCCAATGCGATGGCGGCCGTCATCCAGCCAATGATGAACGGCGGCGGGGCTCCGTGGCTGCTCTACGGCATCGGCGCAGTTATTGCCATCGTGCTGACAGCATTGAAAATTCCGGCATTGGCATTCGCCCTGGGAATGTTCATCCCGATTGACCTCAACCTGCCTCTCCTCGTCGGCGGCGCCATCTCGTGGTACGTAAGCACAAGGAGCAAGGACGCCAAAGTCAATGCCGCAAGACAGGACAAGGGTACGCTGGTGGCATCCGGATTCATCGCAGGCGGCGCGCTGATGGGTGTCGTGAGCGCAATCCTGAAGTTCGCCAATGTGGACCTCTTCCTCAGTACCTGGAATGCGCAATACGGTGAGGCTGTGGCAATTGTGCCATATCTCGCCCTCATCGGCTTCCTTATCTGGACATCAATGAAAACAGACAGAAAATAAAATAATATGGAAAAGATTCTTGACAGATTTCTGAGATACGTCTCAGTCGATACGCAGTCGGATGAGAATTCCGAGTCCCAGCCAAGTTCAGCAAAGCAGCTGGATTTGCTCAGGATGCTCCGGGACGAGCTGACCGCAATGGGCGTGGAAGCCACGCTCGACGAATACGGATATGTAATGGCAACATTGCCTTCCAACATTGACAGGAAGGTGCCTGTTGTGGGTTTCATCGCCCATGTGGACACCTCGCCTGATGCCTCCGGGGCCAATGTGCGGCCTCAGATCATCGAGAATTACGACGGCGGCGACATTGCCCTGAAGGGAGTTCCTGGACTCTTCCTCAAGCCTTCCGAATTCCCGGAACTGCTTGCCCACAAGGGGGAAACCATCATTACCACCGACGGCACGACATTGCTCGGAGCCGACGACAAGGCCGGCGTGGCTGAGATCATGAATGCCGTCCAGTATATGGTGGAGCATCCGGAGTTCAAGCACGGGGAAATCAAAATCGGCTTTACCCCGGACGAGGAAATCGGACGCGGCGTGGTGAAGTTCGACGTGAAGAAATTCGGGGCTGAATACGCCTACACAATGGACGGAGGAGAGGTCGGCGAGCTGGAATTCGAGAATTTCAATGCAGCCTCGGCCAAGATTCATATCCAGGGCCGGAATGTGCATCCTGGCTACGCCAAGGGCAAGATGAAGAACGCAATTCTCATCGGAATGGAGCTCAACAGCCTGCTCCCGGTCCAGCAGAGGCCTGAATTCACGGAGGGCTATGAAGGATTCTTCCACATCATCAGTTTCAAGGGAAGCGTGGAGGAGGCCGATTTCGGCTACATAATCAGGGATCACGACAGGGCAAAGTTCGAGGAGAAGAAGGAAGTCATCGGTAAATGCGTCGCCTTCATCAATGAGAAATACGGAGAAGGCACTGCCAGCCTGGAGGTAAAGGACCAGTACTACAACATGAGGCAGCAGGTCGAGCCTTACTATTTCATTGTCGAGAAAGCGGTCAAGGCAATGGAGATGGAGGGTATCGAGGCCCGCATACAGCCGATCCGCGGAGGTACCGACGGGGCCAATCTCTCATTCAAGGGGCTGCCTTGCCCGAACATTTTCGCCGGCGGTCTGAATTTCCACGGAAAAATGGAATTCGCCCCGCTGGAGAGTATCGAGAAGGCATCCAGGGTGGTTCTCAACATTATAAGTCTGTTCGCAGAATGAATAAAGGCCTGATATTTGCAATATTGGTCTTATAATTATTTAACTTTTATACATTATGCGGAAACTTATGATTTTACTTGCGGCAGCTACGATATGCTCTGCCGCCTATGCAGGTCCGGTAATGGACAATGATATTGCAAAAGCTCCAAAGAAGGTGGAGAAGGCATTCCAGAAGATGTATCCCGGTGCGAAAGACGTTGAATGGGAACTGAAACGAGATATCTACGCTGTAGATTTCAGAATTGACGGCAAGGATGTCGAGGCATATTTCAATGCAGAAGGAACCTGGCTGAGGAGCAAGGAGGATGTCAATGCCTCATCTGTTCCGGCTGCGGTGAAGAAGGCCGTCAAGGAGGCCTATCCGGACTTCAGGATTGAGGATTACGACCTCGTGAAGGATGCCAGGGGCAATGAATTCTACTCCGTGGAAATCGAGAAGGAGAGCAGGGATGGCGACACGGAACTTACCGTCAGGGTTCTTGCAAATGGAAAGATTCTGGAGAATCCGGGCCGCGGTGGAAGACCTGGACAGGGCGGAAGACCCGGTCCCGGCATAAGAGACGGCAGGGAAATGAATGATTTCTCAGGACAGAGGGAAGCCCGCAATGAGGCCTGGAAGCAGGCTGAGAGGGCCGGCGGAGAGATCGAAAAGAAATAATTACTCTGCAGGTGCCCCCTCCGGAGCCTCAATGACCTCAGATTTGACAGGCTCGATCACGGCCTCAGAAACAGAATCCTTCCTTGAAGGTTTTCTATTGGCATCCCGCTCTTCGGAGCGGGATTTTTTCTTCATGTAGATTTCCTTGTACCGCTCAAGTCTGGCATTGTCCTTCCTTTCCTGCCTGTACATGGAAATGAGTGACTTGCGCTTCTTTTCCCTGAGTTTGGCAGCCTTCTTGGCCGCCTTCAGGGAATCCTTCGCCTGGTCCAGACTGTCGAGCCTGGCCCACCTGGCCTCCCTTTCGGCTATCTTTGCTGCCCGCGCTGCAGCCTTCTCAGCCTTTGCCGCCGCCTTCTCCGCAGCTTTGACAGCTTCAGGGCTGAGCGGCCCGTCAGTTGCAGGCGAATCCGGGTTGACTGACAGAGAATCCGCATTGACAGCGAGTGAATCCCTGACCTGACCGGCATCGCCCGCCTTCAGAGAATCGGAAGAGACTGATAGGGAGTCCCCAGAGACAATGAGAGAGTCGCCGGCAACCTTCAGGGAATCAATTGACAATGAATCACCTGCAATGCCACCCTCCGGCTTGCCGGAAGCGGCATCATTCTGCCTGGCGTTCTGCTTCTCAAGTTCGCGAAGCAGCCTGGCCTCCCTGATTTCCCTGTATATATTCTGCATATACCCCGGGAAGTAGCGGTCCGTGAACTGGAAATCGGTCCTTGGTCTGGAGGCATACAGGCTTCTCTGAGAAGGCCTGAGACTGTAAGGAGTAATGTCGGACTTTCCCTTCGGCCTGAGGTCCGGCTGCCAGTTGAAACCCTTCAGCACCCTTTCCTCCTTCTTCATCTGGGCCAATGGATAGGCGTCATTCTTAGTATCCTCGAAATAGTAGACGCGGTCCAGATTGCCTTCGGCGAACAATGCATGAAGCATCTTTGCCGAGCTTTTGTTGACAGTGGCGTAAACGCTGTCCTCCTGCAGATAGAATATGGCGCTGGCATCTCCCAGGGCATCGAAACGGCTGAGGACGCCCGTGCTGTCGAAATAGGCCACCATCTCTGTCGCTTTGATCTGGTCGAAGCACAGGGAATCTTCCTGGACAATGATGAATGCATTGGACATCAGACTGGCCTTTTCCAATGCCGAATTCTTCATCACTGCATAAACGCTGTCGGCTGCATACTGACGGTTGGTCTCATTCCATATAAGAGGTGAGCGGTAGAGCCGCACAAGAGAGTCAAGGTCGCAGTATGCGAGCGAATCGCAGACTATCTGAATATCCGATTTGTAAAGCCTGACCCTGCCCACTGCAGTGACAAAGTTATATTTTGTGGAGTCCCGGACAACTGTATCTGCCTGTACCGCAAGAGAATCAGCGGCAAGAGAAAGGGAATCGGCCCCGAGAGCAAGAGAATCCGGGGCAAATGACAATGAATCCCGGGCAACGGACAGCGAATCGGCTGAAACCGACAGGGAGTCCGCCGATACGGACAATGAGTCCGAAGGCTGTGCTCCGGCAGGCTGAACCGGGACATCATCCTTCTCATCAGGCGGAGTCTGAGCCTCCTTTAGGCCTTTCTGAAGACCGGAAAGTCCGCCATTGGAATTTGCAGGGAGACCTCCCTTGCCTGCCCGGGCCTGGTTCTGCCTGTTCGGGTCCTCCTCCGCAGCCTTTGCCGCAGCCTCGGCAGCAGCCTTGGCCGCCTTTTCCCTGTATGCCTTGACCGCATCAACCTGAAGGCCTTCAAGCCTTGCCCTGGAATTGACATACTCCGACGAATCCACCTGGAACGCCATAATGCTCCTGCTGACAATGGAATCCGCACCGAAATACACGGTATCCCTCAATCCGTCTCCCGAATCGACAAGTCCGATAACGGCAGGGTCGCGGGTCATCAGTATGCGGGAAACAGAGTCTGAGTAATGGATTCTTCCGGCTACTGCGGAGATATCCCTGGTCGTGTCCGTAACCTGCGCATTCCCGAGGAGTTCTATATCGCCGGTACTCCTGTAGAAATACAAGGAGTCGGACCAGCCCTCCTGGACATCATTCATGCCGTGCACGTCACGGTTGAAGAGGAAGGTCTCGGAATTGCGGTCATACCAGCCGGCATTGGAAGAAAGCATATTCTCTTCCTTCCAGGCATTGGTGCCATATCCGAAATGGGCGATGTTCCTCCCGGCGTCATAGAGAAGCCTGGTGGTCTTAACGAAGATGGAATCCGTGAACATGTTCACATCGTCAGTAAATGTGAACTCCTTGGACTTGGAATCGTAAGTTCCTGACTTGCTTTCGATTATCTGGCCATCCTTGTCCTTCATCGAGCCTCCGCCGAAGAAGACGGCAATACTGTCGCGAGTATTGTAATCGAGGTTCTCCGTCCTGAGGATATTGCGGTCCTTGTCCTCGAGCTGGACCAGGGCACCCCTGAACTGGGCGAGATCCCTGTCCACATAATAGGTGAGGCGGTCGCTGGTCAGGACAGTCTGGTCCTGGAGTATCTTGACGTGGTCAATCGCAAATATTTCATTTGTCTTGACGTTCCACAGGGCCGTGTCGCAGAGAAGATAAGTTTCATTGTGGAGAAACCTGGCCGGGCCTGTCACCTTCCTGTAGCTGACTCCGTTCTCTTCGATCAGCTGCATTGACTTCGCGCTGAGGAGACGCACGAGCGAATCCTTCTGGCTGCCGGTTTCCTGGGCAGACAGAGACAATGCGGCGAGAAGCGCGGCGATGGTCGGAAGAAGGAACCGTCTCAGGGACATAGGCTATTCGGCAACTCCGGTGCGGGCCAGCTTGTTCCAGCCCTCACGGGAGAATTCGCAATCCTTGAACAAAGGGTCTATGACAATGTAGGTAGTCTTGATCTTGCTGTCAAGGAATTCGTCGATGGCAGCGTTCTGCTTCTTCATCGTGGCCTCGTTGAGGAGTTCGCTGTAATCATTGTCGAATGATGCAATGTGGGAAGGAATGATCTTGTCCACCTTGATGATCTTGTAAACCGTATTTCCGCGGCCCTCATTGTCAACGGACTCCAGAGGCTCGGAAATCTCACCTTCCTTGAGGTCGCGGATGGCAGCATAGTCCTGAGGCTTGAGCTGGTCGATCTCGAAGTATGAGGAGCCTGTGTTCGGATCCGCCATCTGGCCGCCGTTGGTACGGGTAGGCAGGTCCTGGGAATAGAACTTGGCCGCGAACGGGAAAGTCACGGCACCGTTGAGAATCTCGGTCCTGAGGGAGTCGAGGGTGGTGAATGCCTTTCTGCGGTCCTCGTCAGTATACGAAGGCTTGATGAGGATGTGCCTGGCATTGAACATGTCGCCCTTCTTTTCCAGGACCTCGATGATGTGGAATCCGTCAGGCGTCTCCACTATCTGGGAAATGACGCCCGGCTTGAGAGACATTGCGGCATCGGAGAAGGCAGGCCAGAAGATTGACTTCGAAGCCATTCCGAGTTCTCCTCCCTTTCTTGCGCTGCCCGGATCCTCGGAATAAATTCTGGCAAGAGTAGAGAATTTCTCTCCATTGATGATTCTCTCCCTTATGTTGAGAAGCTTCTCCTTCACGAGAAGGGCGGCAGCCTCCCTGTCAGGGTAAATGCATATCTGGCTGAGCTGGTACTTCACAGGCACGAGAGGAAGGTCATCCGGATCAGTCTCGGCAACGTAGAGCCTTACATCGTGCGGAGTAAGGTCCGGTATCTTGTTCGCAATCTCGCCCTGCATCTGCTGAGTCAGGGACATATCCTCAAACTGCTGCTGCCATTCCTGACGAAGCTTGTACAGAGGCTTTCCGAAATATTCCTCCACCTCCTCGTCTCCACCAAGCTGGGTCCTCACCCTGTCAATGTGCTGGTCCAGCTGGCTGGCCACATTTTCCTGATTGACAGTGAGGGAGTCGACCCTGGCCTGCATGAGGAAGAGCTTGGAATCAAGCATCTGCTCGAGATGTTCGCATCTTACATTCTTGTCGGAGTTGTAGTTGCCGTAAACCCTCATCGACATGATCTCGCCCTCAAGCTGGGAGAGGGAAATCATTTCATTGCCGACAACGGCGATGGTCTTGTCCACAAGGCCGCCCTGGTATTTCTGGGCGGCGGCGTTCCACGACAGGGCAAGGAGCATTGACAATGCTGTAAGTCTGAGAATATTCTTCATACCGTTCTTCAATAAATCACAAAATTTTCCTGATTGCGCGCGTTCTCTATCAAGTCCCGTTCCAAACGCGAAAGCAGGGCCTGTTTTCTGGTGCTCAGGATAATATCCCTGATCTGTTCCTCGAAATATTCCACAGGCCCGGTCTGGCCGGCCCGCATCAGGGAGAAGAAATATACGATGTTCAGGTTGCCGTTCCCGTCAGGCAGCTCTGCATAGCCGTCCCTGACCTGCGACAGCAATGTTCCATAATCGGTGCCCACCTCGCGCGAGAGCTTGACCAGGTCGACCCATCTGTCTCCGAAATCGGTGTACCTGAATGCGGAGGAAAAGGCGATGCTGTCCGCCTCGATCCTCGCCTCAGGCTTGTCCGAACGCATCTTCTTCTTGATGATTTCAAGATTGGGAGAATCGGCGGAGATGTTCATGTACACAGCCTTGGCAATCGGGAGACTGAGCTTGAAGTTCTCGGCGTGATCGTCGTAATACTTCTCGATCTGGGCCTTCGTGACAGCCGTGTCAAGACGCTGGTTGACATATTTCTGCTCGTATCTGTACTTGAGCAGGGAATGCCTGTAATCCTCAAGCTCGCTGTCCACATTCTTCTCGGACTTGGACAGTTCCCTCTCGGCGACATCCGTGAAAAGCTGGTCGGAAGCCCAGGTGTTGATGTACTGGAGGGCAAGACGGGTGCTGTCCTCGGGAGATGCCGAGTCCGGGATATATGAGGCGAGCTCGGAGGCATAGAGACGGTGGCTACCCACCTTGGCAACCACCTGACCATAGCGCAGCTCCCGCACAAACGACGTGACTGTCTCGCAGGAAGTCATTGCAAGCAAGACAATCACGGCTATGCACAATGCCGTCGGGCGATTATTTATCCTCGACGTCACTTTCTATCTCGAGTAGTTAGGGGATTCCTTGGTGATGGTCACATCATGCGGATGGCTCTCGAGATATCCGGCATTGGTGATGCGCACGAACTGAGCGGAACGGAGAGCCTCGATGTCCCTGGCTCCGCAATAACCCATTCCTGCGCGGAGGCCGCCGACAAGCTGGTACACAACCTCTGCTACAGTGCCCTTGTAAGGTACCTGGGCCACGATTCCTTCAGGAACGAGCTTCTTGATATCCTCTTCCATATCCTGGAAATAGCGGTCCTTGGAACCGTGCTCCATGGCTTCGAGGGAACCCATTCCCCTGTATGACTTGAACTTTCTTCCGTTGAGAATGATGGTCTCGCCCGGTGACTCCTCAGTACCTGCGAAGAGCGAGCCTGCCATGATGGAGCTTGCTCCTGCGGCGAGGGCCTTTGTGATGTCGCCGGAATAGCGGATACCTCCGTCGGCGATTACCGGGACACCTGTTCCTTCAAGAGCCTTGGAAGCCAGCATCACAGCCGAGAGCTGAGGCATTCCGACTCCTGCAATGATGCGGGTGGTGCAGATGGAGCCAGGTCCGATACCCACCTTGACTGCGCTTACTCCGGCATCTGCCAGAGCCTTGGCGCCCTCTCCGGTGGCGACATTGCCGGCAACAATCTGTATATCTCTTCCCCTGAATGCCTCACAGGCCTTTGAAATGACATTGAGCACTCCGACTGAATGTCCGTGGGCAGTATCGATCACCACGGCGTCCGCTCCGGCGCTCACCAGCATCTCGATTCTGTCGAGAGTATCCGCCTTGACACCGACTGCAGCAGCTACGAGAAGGCGACCCTTGCTGTCCTTGGATGCTATAGGATTGTCCTTTATCTTCATCAGATCCTTGTAGGTGATGAGGCCTACGATGCGTCCTTCATCGTCCACCACCGGAAGTTTCTCAACCTTCGTGCTTCTGAGAATGCGGGTGGCATCCTCGAGGCTGATGCCCTTCCTGGCGGTAATGAGATTCTCGGAAGTCATCACCTCGGAAATCGGCCGCTTCTTGTCATCCTGGAAACGGAGGTCGCGGTTGGTGACAATGCCGATGAGATAATTGCTGCCGTCCACTACCGGAATGCCGCCGATATGGTGCTTCGCCATAAGAGCCAGCGCTTCTCCGACATTGGCAGAAGGGCTGATGGTGACAGGGTCGTATATCATGCCGTTCTCGGCTCTCTTGACCCTTCTGACCTGCTCGCACTGAGCCTCGATGGACATGTTCTTGTGAATCACGCCGATACCTCCGGCACGGGCCATCGCTATGGCCAGATCCGCCTCGGTCACGGTATCCATCGCAGATGAGACAATAGGAGTGTGGAGGGTGATGTCCCTCGTGAACTTTGTGGAAACGTTTACTTCCCTCGGAAGGACTTCCGAACGGGCAGGGACGAGCAATACGTCATCGAAGGTGAGGCCTTCAGGAATCTCGGAATTTACGAATCTCTGCATTGTGATAAGATTATTTGGGCAAAGATACAAAATATCCCGCAAATTGCCATAGACGGAACGGTTTTTCCACATCAAGTCAGCTCATCGGCAGGCAGGGGACGGGAAGAGACGGCCCTGGAATGCATTGCGGGCTTCAAGCCTGTCGTCGAGGAGATGGAGAATCTGGAAATTGCGGATCAGACCCCATTCAGTCTCATTGACGAATCTCGGAGGCACCTCGCCTGCCACCCTCTCTATGTACAGGTCGGGACGGAGACGTTCCAGAATGTCGGTGACAAGATCGAGATAATCGTCCAGAGACAGCCTCAGGAAGTCTCCCGGACAGGTCCCGAACTCTTTTTCAATCCTGGTTCCGCGGACTATCTGAAGCTGGTGGAACTTGACGGAATGAAGCGGCAGGGAGGAGATGAAGGAACACTGGTCCAGAAGCATTTCTCGTGTCTCCCCGGGTAGTCCCAGGATGAAGTGCGCACCCGGTTCCAGGCCCCGTTCCGCAGACATTGCCACAGCCTTGACTGCGGCAGCCACATCGTGCCCGCGTCCTACACGTTCCAATGTGCGGTCATAGCAGGACTCGATTCCGTATTCAATCTTGACCACGGGCTTGTCGAAGCCTTCCCTTCTCCATCCGGGGAGGGCCCGTCCGTCCTTCAGGGATGCCAGCCAGTCCAGCTTCTCCTCATCCACGCAGTCAGGCCTCGTGCCTATGACAATGCCGACCACCGACGGATGCGAGAGGGCCTCGGAATAGAGTTCAACCAGTCGTGGAAGAGGCGCGTAAGTATTTGAATATGACTGGAAATAAGCGAGATAATGACGGGTGTTGCGGTATCTGACCCGGTGGAAGGAAATGCCTTCGTCGATCTGGTCCGCAATGGATTTCCCCGGGACGCTGTAGCCCGGGTGGAAGGCCGCATTGTCACAGAATGAACATCCTCCCCTGCCCACTTTCCCGTCACGGTTGGGACAGGTAAAACCAGCATCTATGACGAGCTTCTGGAGACGCTCGCCATAGATGCGCTTGTAATATCCTGCAAAAGTGTTGTATCTCTTCCCTTCGGGGAAATCGGGAAACATAGATTATTCCTCGCCGTCCTTCTCGGAAACGATGGCACTCAGCTGCTCGTAGAGGGCATCGAGCTTCTCGTACATCTCCTTGCGGAGGCCTGCGAACCAGTTCTTCCTGTCCTTCTTCTCCACCTTCGCATTGGCCTTGTCCTTCATATCATTGTAAAGGTCAATGGCGGCATTCTGCACATCCACCATCTTGTCAGTACTCTTGTGAGGATTGATGGCAATGAACAATGTGCAGTCGTCAACAAATTCGCCGATGAAATACTCGACCTCTTTCTTAAAATCTCTTAAATTCATGGTATGTGTGTTTTAGCGTTGCAAAAATAATGAATTTCCCGGAATAATCATTCTTCCGGCTGAGGAAAATAGTATGGGCTGTCCTTGATTTCAGGCAGGCCGAGGGGTTCTCCGTCCGGCGAGCAGATTCTCCTCGCATGCAGAAGTCGCGTGCTTCCCGTGTAGTAGTCAGGCTCGTCCGGATTCAGGGAATTTATGCGTACCAGATGGGAGGAATGGATGAGCCTGCCGTCCCCGATATACAGGCCCACGTGGGTGATGCTCTCCTTCCCGTCAGGTCTGATTCTTCCGAAGAAGAGGAGATCGCCCGGCCTGAGATCGCCGTAAGAGGTGACATTGCCGGAGGCGATACCTGCCTTCAGTTCGCTGATATCCACCACATTGCCTGTGAAAATCTGCTGCGAGGCATTCCTCGGGAGGAGGATTCCGTTAAGGAAATAGACAGTGCGGGTGAGGCCGCTGCAGTCGAATGACTTGGGAGATGTGCCTCCCCACATGTAAGGGGTACCCCTGAATGTGAGGGCTGTGGCGACAATGTTCTCCGGGGTGGCCTTCCTCGTTGCGGCCCAGTAGGAGAAGTCCTCTAGGTCGCCTGCCTTGACATATGCTGTCCTGCCGGAAGGGAGAATCACTCCGAGGAAGCCCCGGGACTTCACCGGCCTGCCCCTGCCGTCCTTCCATATGCGGACTATGTCTCCCTGGACCATATCGCTGACCCTGAGGGATTTGACCGACGGAGCAGACCACATCTCCGTCCACCTGGCCACGCAGATATACTTCGGTGCGGCGATGTATTCCTTCAGCTGAAGGCTGTCCATCCTCGTCACGGCAAGGTCGGTGACCCAGGCATCGTATGGCTCCGGAGTCCTGACCCTGAGCCAGTATCCGGTGCTGTCCAGAATCTCCAGGGGAGTTCCCATAAGATTCTGTGTACCAAGCTCTTCCTCATATCCCGCCTTCTCCCTGAAGAAGGCTGCGGAGAGTTCCACGACAGCGTAGTTCTTCTGGGCTGCGAGTCCGGTGGGCAAAGCCAGGGCCGCAAGGACCAAGGCCGCCACCATTATTGTCTTCAATCTTTCAGTTCTCATTGGCAATCAGATAAATAAGTTCATTCACAAAGGCCCTGACCCGGTCTTCGGCGTCAGGACAGTTGTTGGTCATCACGGAGAATACCGTCACGTCTTCCTTCCTGTCCGAGACCGGCATCACGTATCCGCTGAAGCAGAGGACTCCGTCCATCGAGCCGCTCTTCATCCTGATTCTGGAGCGCACCGCATCAGGCTTGCCGGCAAGGCAGGATTTCATCCCGGGTGCGCCCGGGCGGCTGATTGTGGAAACGTAGTCCCAGAAGCATCCGGAGTCGAGATACATGGAACGCAGGAAGCGGCAGAAAAAGTCCGGTGAAATGCAGTCGTGTCTTGACAATCCGCTCCCGTCAACAATCCTGGCACCGGTGGAAGTATCCACTCCGAGAGATGCAAGCTCCCTCATTATCACCACCTTGCAGGAATCATAGGAGGCGGAGCCCGTACGCTCTTTGGAGAGAATGCGGAGAAGGGTCTCGGCGTAGAGATTGTCGCTGCGGGAATTGGTGATGCGGGCTATTTCCTTGACTGTCATCGACTCGGTATCCCCTATTATATGAAGGTCCGGGACTCTGCAGGCGGTCCCTTCCGGCCGTCCAAGGCCCCTGCCTGACCTGTCAATGGAGACAATCTTACCGTAACTGTCTATATATGAAGGCTCTCCATCCACCTTTACCCCGTTGTTCCGGAGGTAGGCAGAGAATGCGGAGGAGCAGGCCAGCGGACCGAACTTGTGGCTGAACTCCTCGGTTTTCGGCACCTTTCCAGAGGCGAATGAACCCCGCAGCTCGCAGACGGGCGCAAGGTCGGTATTGAAGAGGTACAGCTGGTCCCCGGTTCCGGGGGCTGAAGTCGTGGAATTGTTCCTGAACTCGAGCCAGGGCAGGTTGGGTCTGAAATTCGAGACACGGACCGGAGAGCCTTCAGCATTGCCCGGGGCGACATTGACTTTCAATATGTTGCGGGAATAGATAAGGCCGTTGCAACCCGTTCCGTAGAAGGTGCCGAGGTCATTGTAGGCCCAGCTGTCGAGTTCGATAGGTCCGTCCAGATACCGTCCGTCGCCAATGATGCGGCCGTCAATCCTGCGGATTCCCCTGACCGTCAGCATCGATTTCCAGACGGAGAAGAGAGAGTCGGCAGCAAGGGAACCGGGGTCGGAGGAGGCCAGAGTCGGGTCGCCTCCGCCCACAATGTACAAATCCCCGTGCAGGACCCCGTCATTCACACTGCCGTCATATCCCAATGCGGTGGAAAGTCTGTAATCCTTGCCCAATCCCTTGATAGCCAGGCCAGTGGTAATCAGCTTGGTATTGGATGCCGGTATCAGTTTCCTGAGGCTGCCGGATTCAACTATGGTATCTCCGGAAATCTTGACGGCAAGCACGCCGACAAGGCCGGAGCGGAAAGGCTCCTCGGAGAGTTTCCTGTCGAGATATGCCTGAGCTGCCGTCTTGTCTTTTGCAAGCGCAGGAATGAAGCAGGCCGAGAGCAGAGCGGCCAATGCCAGTGACGAAAGTTTGTTCATATTGACAAATATAATTATTCGCAGGGAAAAGATATCAGGTTTTTTCTTAATTTTGCAGGACGCATGGTACCGCATCTGCGGGCCGCATTGACAATTCAATTACATAACTATATGGCCAAAAGAGTTTTAGTTTCCGGAGGTGCCGGATTTATCGGGAGCCACGTGACAGTGGAGCTCATCCAGTCAGGATACGACGTAGTGGTGGCGGACGACATGTCCAACTGCGACATGACCTGCTTTGAAGGCGTGAAGAAAATCACCGGAAGGGAAGACATCCCGTTCGTGAAGATGGACTTCTGCGATGCCGCCGCCGTGAACAAGCTGTTCTCCGACTACAGAATCGACGCGGTAATCCATTTCGCGGCTTTCAAGGCTGTCGGCGAGTCGGTGGCTGAGCCTGTCAAGTATTACTCCAACAATCTTTGCTCCTTCATCAATGTCATAGAGGCTGCCAGGACTCACGGAGGCTGCAATGTCCTCTTCTCATCGTCTGCGACAGTGTACGGCGAACCGGAGCAGCTTCCTGTAACCGAGGAGTCTCCGCGCCAGCCTGCGACTTCCCCTTACGGAAACACCAAGCAGATCTGCGAGGATATCCTTAGGGATTCGGTGAGCGCCTATGCCAGATACGGGGCCGAGCCTTGCCCGGGAACCGCAACGGAAGGCCCGATAAAGGGTATTGCCCTCAGATATTTCAATCCTATCGGAGCGCATCCTTCGGCCCTGATAGGAGAGCTTCCGAGAGGCGTGCCTAACAACCTGGTGCCTTTCATCACCCAGACTGCCATCGGCAAGAGGGAGTGCCTGAGCATTTTCGGCAATGATTATCCTACTCCTGACGGAACCTGCCAGAGGGACTACATTGACATTGTGGACCTCGCAAAGGCCCACGTATATGCTGTCGCAAGGATGCTGGACGGCAAGATGGAGAAGGATTATGAAATCTTCAACATCGGCACAGGCCGCCCTGTCTCGGTTCTCGAACTGGTCAATGCTTTCGAGAAGGTGAACGGAATCAAGCTGAACTACAAGTTTGCCCCGCGCAGGGCCGGAGATGTGACTGCCATCTGGGCTGACCCTACATTGGCCAATGAGAAACTGGGCTGGAAGGCAGAACGTTCCGTGGAGGACACGCTCGCTGCAGCCTGGGCCTGGGAAAAGCGCATCAACGGGAAATAAAGTCCCTAACCCTTGAACAGAGTCCGCACGAGGGCCGGGACGTCGGAGACCCTGACGATCTCGATGCCGGACGGCGGATTGTCCACAGATGAATAAGAGGAGATGTAAATCCTCCTGAATCCAAGACGTGCCGCTTCGGTGACACGTCTTTCTGTTTGATTTACAGGACGTATTTCCCCGCTGAGGCCCACCTCGCCGGCAAAGCAGATATTGGAAGGCAGGGCGAAATCGAAGTTGGACGAAAGGACGGCGCAGATTACCGCCAGGTCGCAGGCCGGATCTGATACCCTCATTCCCCCGGCGATATTGAGGAACACGTCCTTCATGTTGAGCTTGAAGCCGGCCCTTTTCTCCAGAACGGCCAGAAGCATGTTCAGTCTCCTGACATCGAAGCCGGTGGCGGATCTCTGCGCGGTTCCGTAGGCGGCGGTGCTCACAAGGGCCTGGACCTCGAACAGGAACGGCCGGAGTCCGTCCAGCATTGCGCAGATGGCAGTGCCGCTGAGCCCCTCCTCGTGCATCGGGATCAGCATTTCGGAAGGGTTGGTCACCTCCCGCAGCCCGGTCCCGGTCATCTCGAACACGGCCAGCTCGGAAGTGGAGCCGAAACGGTTCTTTATGCTGCGGAGAAGGCGGTAGGAGCCCTTGTTGTCCCCCTCGAACTGAAGGACCACGTCCACGATATGTTCCAGAATCTTCGGTCCGGCAATGTAGCCGTCCTTGGTGATGTGCCCGATGAGGATGACCGGGATGCCGGTGCACTTGGCGAAATGGAGAAGCATCGCCGTGACCTCCCTGATCTGGGTAACCGAGCCGGCGGATGATTCGACATTGGCCGAAAACATCGTCTGGACCGAATCCACCACCATGAGGTCAGGCTTGAGGGCATCGGCCTGGGCAATGATGTTGCTTATGTCCGTCTCGCTGAAAATGAAGCAGTTGGAATCGTCGCCGCCAAGCCTGTCAGCCCGCATCTTGACCTGTCTGGCGCTTTCCTCTCCTGAGACATAGAGGGTCTTGAGACCCGGGGAATGAAGGGGAATCTGGAGCGAAAGGGTGGATTTTCCGATACCCGGCTCTCCTCCTATGAGGACGAGGGAGCCTCTGACAATGCCGCCGCCGAGAAGCCTGTCAACTTCCCCGAGACCTACCGAGATCCTGGCTTCCGAAGAAGAATCTATATCCTTGAGATGGACCGGCCGTCTTCCCAGGTCTCCCTGGACAGTCCTTGAGGATGGCTGCCTGCCCGTGGCCACAGTCTGCTCCACCATCGTATTCCACTCCCCGCAGGCGGGACAGCGTCCCATCCACTTCGGGCTCTCATTGCCGCAACTCGTGCAGAACCATACTTTCTTCTCCTTCGCTGATGCCATAGTTCAATGTTTTTCCAAAGATACAAAAAAGGGAATCCTAAAGCAATGAGTTGCCTGAGGGTTCCTAAACAAAAAAGCAGCATCTTGAGTCTCCTCAAGGTACCGCAATTCTGAAAAATGAATAACCGCTATGATTATTCAGCGCAAGCAGCGCAGCTGTCAGCACAAGCGGCGCAGCTGTCGGCACAAGCAGCACAGCTGTCAGCGCAAGCAGCGCAGCTGTCAGCCTTTGTCTCTACTGCAGCCTCTTCAGCAGCAGCCTCAGAAGACTTCTTGCAGCAGTTTCCGCAAGATGCAGCAGCAACCATAACAGCAACTACTGCGAAAGACATAAATACCTTTTTCATGGTCTGTACACTAAAAAACTGATTAAACATACGTTCGAGCGGCAAAAGTACATAGTTTTTTAGAATATGCAAAGAAATTTTTGATTTATCTTGCATAAAACGTAAAACATTCATTATTAAATCTTTTTAAGTGGATGAATCTGTGGCGTCGCCACTGAATGAATGCATTTCGGGCGACCCTTCTTACAATCTGTAAGCGGAGTCGCCCGCCTTCCCGCTCCAGTCTATAGAATACACTATTTTCCCTTCGGAGTCAAGTAATATTTACCTCGACAGACATGCCAGAAAATAGTTACGGTCCTCCTCTGACGGGAGTCCCATTATCTCTTTCTTTATACGGTTCTTTTTCGTGTAGACCGTACCCGAGCTGATTGAGAGAAGAAGCGATATGGTCTTTGCATCGAGTCCAATAACAAGATACGCAATGAAGGCGTAGTCCTTTTCCGAATGCCCCGGCAGAGCCGTTCTGATTCTGGTCATCAGATTGTCCAGCCTTTCATCTATGAATGAATGCAGTTTCTTCTGCGATGCGGGTGAATAACTAAGCAGTTTCACGGTATTCTCCACTTCTTTGAATATTGTCTCCTTTTTGTTAATTACATGGTCGGAATAATAGAGGGAACACAGCGAGTCTATCATCTCAAACTGTTCCCTGAACAACTGAAAATATTCCTTCTTGAGGCTGTTGGATGACGTCTGACTGGAAACGGTTTCTTGCAATTGGTTTATCAGTTGGGCAATGTATGCCTCGTTCCGGGTTTGATTATATTTCCACCACAAATAGAATAATGCAAGAATAAGCAATAGAATAATTACCAAACCAATGGCGATGTATTTCTGCATTCGCTCATTGGAAAGATTTGTCTTCATAAAGGAAGCCTTATCTGAATAATAGTCCCTCTGAGAAAACAACGTGGACTGGTTCAATGCCAAGAAAACCACGGAATCCTGATAATTTATTGCCCGTTCAAGACATTGAAGGGCTGTTTGAGTGTCTCCCCTGTGCTTGGCTATCCTGTATTTGTACACATCCGCTGTCTCGGAATTATCAGCAAGTGCACACAGACTATCAGCCTCCTTGCTCCGGCCCTCCATCTCCGAAGCCAATGCAAAAACTCCGAAATAGGAAGAGTCCAGCCTATCTGCCGGAAAGGTCAATGCCTTCGTGAACAATGCAATACTCTTTTGATAATCCGGGCTTCGTCTGTAAATCAAAGATTTCGCATACAAAAGCAGTTCATTGACATAAATGCTTGTGTCAAGTATTGGCTTCGCCAAAAAGACCTCATACAAGGAGTCTGATTCAGCCTTCTGATTGTTGTTGTAATAACACCCAGCCAATCTTCCTGAATAATACCATTCACCTATCGTATCATTTGCCTGCTGTGAATAATACAAGGCATCTTCTATATACTTTTGCTCCTGTGAGGAATTATATTCTCTGGAAAAAATATCGGCAAGCATTGCCTTGATTAGCCCGGCTGTATAATAGTCCGAGGTTTCAGGAATCTCATCATCCGCCAGAATGAAACAAGATTGGGCCCTTGAATCGTCACCGGCATTTGAATAAACGATACCCAAATAGTAATACGCTCTCATCTTCTCCGTTGCAGTTCCTTTTCTGGCATAATACTCCGCCGCAGGCAGGATGACATTGACATCAGCGGTGTCGATGAAGTTCTTGTCGAGGGCCATGGTCTTGAGGAGGGCGTATCTGGCCTTGCGGCTTCTGCTCAGAAGGGAACGGGTGTCAATGCTGTCAATCGTGCGCAATGCCAGTTCCGGGGCGGAGTTCATACATGACTCGGCGAGGTCAAGATGGCGGATGCTGTCTCCGTTGGAGCAACCCCCTGCGATGGCAATCATCATTGACAATGCGGCAGTCATTGATAATAGTTTATGGCTAGCTTTCATTTTCAACATCGTTCGTGCCTACACTTCCTCCATCCGGGCGAGCTCCCAGCCGCAGAACTGCATCACAATCCTGTGCAGCGTGGTGCCCTGGCGGAGTGCCTCGACACGCGGGGCAGCGGCGTAGCCCTCAATCTGGGTCACGGCCTCCTGCCACTGCTGTTCGGCCTTGGCCTCGAAGTCCTTTTTAGGCAAGTATTTGATTTCCAGAATGTAACTGTGCTTGGACTGGTAATGCGTCAGGTTCGGGAGAAGGAAGAAGTCGCAGTAGCCGTGCTGACCAATGTATAAATCCCCGAACAACTTCTCGAAGTTCTCCGCCTCCAACTTGTCATAGTAGAGGCGCATCATATTGATGAACAGACTCTTGCCGAACCTGCGCGGACGGACAAAAAACAAGGTCCATGGCTGATCTTCCAGGGCCTTGATATACATTGACTTATCTACATAATACAGATTATCCTCCCTCACCGACCGGAAGTCCGAAACTCCGTATGGTATCTGCCTGATCTGTTCCATTTCAATGCGTCAATTTCTGTACTCCTGCAAAACTAAACATTATTTGCCGCATCTCCTATTATGTGGTTAGAAAAATAACAGAAAGACCGGCCACGTGCCTCTCGACACCGTGACCGCTCTTTCTTCTGGAAACAATCGTTTTTCAAACGCAATTACAGTTCTTATCGCAGGCAATCAAGGCTTCTGAACCACCTTGACTGAGGCACTTCTGTCCCCTTCGATTGCCGGCAAAAAGACTTCTGCCATACGTTGCTCACCACTATCATTTGCCTTGACTTTAATTGTCACGCTATAATTGTCCTCGGAGATTTCAGCTGAAATCCAATCATTCTCTCCTCCCATTCCTGTCCATATCCCCTCCCAGTCTATAGAAGACACTATTTTCCCTTCGGAGTCAAGTATATACAAATTGTCCAGGTTTATTCCGCCATTCAGACACTTTACAATGGCCTCCGACTCGGTGCGGTCAAAGACAATCTTCGATTTCGACATTTTCAAATCGCACGGTCCTAATGCACAGGCGAACATGCCGATTGTCAATATTGACAGTAGGGCAATATTGAATAGACGCTTAATTGTTGAATGCTCCATAAGTTACTATTTTAAAATTTTTGTAATAGTGATGATATTCAGAATTGACCACCTGAGTGTCTACAACAGACCATAATACTCACGCCCGTCAGAAAGGATGATTTCTATCACGTATCTTTCTTCTGGAAACAATCGTTTTTCAAACGCAATTACAGTTCTTATCGCAGGCAATCAAGGCTTCTGAACCACCTTGACTGAGGCACTTCTGTCCCCTTCGATTGCCGGCAAAAAGACTTCTGCCATACGTTGCTCACCACTATCATTTGCCTTGACTTTAATTGTCACGCTATAATTGTCCTCGGAGATTTCAGCTGAAATCCAATCATTCTCTCCTCCCATTCCTGTCCATATCCCCTCCCAGTCTATAGAAGACACTATTTTCCCTTCGGAGTCAAGTATATACAAATTGCCCAGGTATATTTTACCATTCAGACACTTTACAATGGCCTCCGACTCGGTGCGGTCAAAGATAATCTTCGATTTCGACATTTTCAAATCGCACGGTCCTTTTGCACAGGCGAACATGCCGATTGTCAATATTGTCAGTAAGGCAATATTGAATAGATGCTTAATTGTTGAATGCTCCATAAGTTACCATTTATTGAATTTTACATAACGGATCCGATGTTGCAAAGTTACAACAAATAAACCCAACCCGGTACTTTTGCAATCTTAACAAATCGAGTTATAAAATATTGAATTACAATTAATTACAGAGCCGGGAATTTTGCAATCTAAACAGCGTCTTCCAACGCCCCCGGAACTGAACTTTTTCTCGTTAATCGACCTCGCCGACATCCCGGAAAATAGTTCCGGGGTTGAATTTATTTCCACCACAAATCCTCCATCCGGGCGAGTTCCCAGCCGCAGAACTGCATCACGATTTTGTGAAGCTCGGTGCCCTGGCGGAGCGCCTCGACACGAGGGGCGGAGGCGTAGCCTTCTATCTGAGTCACGGCTTCCTGCCACTGCTGAGCGGCCTTGGCATCGAAGTCCTTCTTCGACAAGTATTTGATTTCCAGAATGTAACTGTGCTTGGACTGGTAATGCGTCATGTTCGGGCGACCCTTCTTACAATCTGTAATCGGAGTCGCCCGTACAGGAGGAAGCGGATTGTGACTATTTCACGTCTATTCTTACGGATGCAGTATAAAGACGCCTCGGGTCACCGAACAGGGCGCAGCTGTTCACGACATCCTCAAGACGCCTGGAAAGACGGCCTCTCCAGACACGCCTGCCGTTCAGATTCACCGTCACCTTGCTGTCCAGGTCAAGCAGCTCGTCGCTGAGATATATGGTCACGGATCCTCCCACGGCAGGGTAATATGACTTGTCAAACTTCATCTCGATGCCATAGACAGGGTCAGTCTGCGTAGTGGTGTATTCGACATCATTGACATTGATATTCACGACATTGCCTTCAATTGTCATTTCGTAATGGCGGCGACGGCCGTTTTCGAGCTCAGGCTCCTCCACGGCAAGGTTGTAGAAGCAGTCGCGGCGGATTCCATCCATCTCGAAGTTCTCCCAATTCACATATTTCGGATACGGATTGCGCACGAAATCCTTGAGCCACGGGGTCGTGTTGAAATAGCCGACGGAATGATGGTCTGCGCCCGGTACGACCTCGATGTTGTGGACATAGTATCCCGGATGCTCCTTCTCCATGCGGTCGAACTCATCCCTGGTGTACCCGGTGAGGATGTCCCTGTAGAACATCTTGTCCTCCGAGCCGGTACGGAACGAGAATGCGATGTTGGCGCAATTCTCCACAGGAGCGTTCTTCAGCGGTTCCCCTCCTGCTATAGGGCCTGCACCTGCCAGATAATCAGCATAATAGGAAGCGAGGCGCTGACTGCCGTAAGCCCCCTCGGAGATGCCGATGAAGAAAATCCTGTCCGGATCGACCTCGCCTGACAGGGCGCTGAGACGGAGAAATTTCTCCCAGGCATACTGCTTGCCTTTCTGCCACCAGCGGTAGTATGAACCTGTATTTGGAATCTTCGGAACGAAGAAGGCGGAGGAGTCCTGGAACTGGGATGAGAGGATGAGGCCGTTCTGCCACTCCCTGTCCGGATTGCCGGAACCGTGGAGGTAGATGAATGTCCTGTAGCCGTTCTCCGATGCCGGGCCTCTCGAGCACCAGTAGTAAGGCATCTTCGCATCCGGTTCAAGCTCGGCCGGGATGTTCCAGAGTCCCGATCCGTCCCAGCTCATAGGGATGAGGGGCTGGAGCTTCTCTTCGCTGAAACTATCATTTGCGGCCTTCCAGGATGCCCAGACATCTGCCCTCACGGCTTCAGTCGCGGATTTGCTGAACTTGCGGGAGGAAACGTATCCTGTCCTGCCGCCTGCCAGACGGGCGGAGAAAAAGTCCTCCGGATTATCTCCAGGCCCTCCGGAAAGGCTTACTGATGATGCGCAGGCTGCTCCTGCTGCAATAACGAGCATCGCTGCCGATGCAATTGACCTTAATACTGTTCTGTCCATATGGTGTTTATCTTGTAGTACGCGGAAGTCGGAAAAGTTCCATATCGTGTATTTCTCCATTGTCTATGCGGAATCTCAATGCGGTCCGCTCGATATGCCAGCCCTGATTGCCGCAGGCTCCGGGATTGATGTGGAGAAGATTGCTGCTCTTGTCATTCTGCACGAGCAATATGTGGGAATGCCCGCAGACGAAGATGTCGGGCCTGTACCGGTCGATGAGGGCCAATGCCTTCAGGTCATAGTGGCCGGGCCGGCCTCCGATATGCTTCAGAAGAATTTTCCGCCCTTCGCACTCGAAGCATCTGTACTCCGGATAGACCCGGCGGATATCCTGGCCGTCACAGTTGCCGTGCACGGCCATCAGCGGCTTGAAGGCAGCTATCGAGTCAGCGAACTCAAGCCCGCCTCCGAAGTCCCCGGCGTGCCAGAGCTGGTCGACCGGAGAGAGAAACTCCTTGATCTCGGGGCAGAAAACCCCGTGTGTATCAGAAATGACTCCTATCAGCATAATGTCAGATATTATTGTAATAAGCAGCGAACACCGCCGCCAGGGCTGCAGTCTCTGTACGGAGACGGGATTCTCCCAAATGGACGGGAATGAATCCCGCCTCTGTCGCAAGCCTTACCTCTTCCCTGGAAAAATCTCCTTCCGGACCGATCAGGACAATGTATTCCCGCCTGTCCGTGTCCGAGAGCGCCTGCATCACCGATGTCCTGGGATGACTTTCATCCTCGAAGCAGCAGGCAATCATCTTCAATGCTGAAGAATCCGCCACAGAAGCAATGAACTCCTTGACTGTCAGCGGTTCCGCAATCTCAGGCACAGCCGCCTTGAGGGATTGCTTGGCAGCCGAAAGCACTATTCTGCGCAGTCTCTCGGTCTTGAGCACCTTCCTCTCCGAATGCTCTCCTATGACCGGGACAAACCTGTCAGTGCCGACCTCGGTGGCCTTTTCCACAAACCATTCGTATCTGTCTATGTTCTTGGTCGGGCAGACAGCCATCTCCAGCCTGTAGGGATGAGAGCCCCATCCCGGATTGGCCTTTTCAATCCTGGCGACCGCGGCCTTCGGGGAAGCCTGGGAGAGAACGCATTCGTACATTGTGCCGGCGCCGTCAATGACGCAGACATTGTCCCCCTCCCTGTGTCTCAGCACCCTGACGCAATGCGCCGACTCCTCTTCTCCGAGAAGGCAGAGCCCAGCCTCTATCCTGTCTGTCCAGAAAATCTCCATATCAGCTCCTTATTATGCAGATCTGCCCGTCAATGCCGACCTTGATTATCTGCGAGGCCTTGCCTGTGGAATTCTTCTCTTCGGCAGGGTCCACGATATGGTCCACGGCCGACCTTATCGGCTCCGGGATGTCGGCGAACTTCTTCGGAGACGGCTCTCCGGAAATATTTGCAGAAGTGGATACAATCGGGCGTCCAAGCTTGTGTATCAATACCTTGCAGAAATCCATATCCGGTATTCTCATAGCCACGCTGCCGTCTTCCGCAACCACATTCCATGCGAGGAAATGCCTGTCCGGCACGGCTTCCTCCCCTTCCGCCGGGGCCTTGCCGGCAATGGCTTCCGGATAGATGATCGTCATAGGGCTGTCATTGACCTCAACCAGCTGTATGGCCATGTCCGGAATCTCCCTGACATACCTGCATATCATATCCAGGTCGGAGGCGAGAAGGACTAGCGCCTTGCTGTCGGCACGTTTCTTCATTTCATAGACCCGGGCCACGGCCTTAGGGTTGGTGGCATCGCAGCCGATTCCCCAGATCGTGTCCGTAGGATAGAGTATCACACCTCCAGCGCGGAGGACTTCAAGGGCCTTTGCAACGGCCCCGTCATTGACATTTCCCATTTCTTTATTCCATATTGATCACGGCTTCGACCGGATAATGGTCGGAGTATTTCTTTTGTTCAACTTTATGTGAGACTGCATCGTAAATGTCGGGGAAGAGCACATAGTCAATCCTGAGAAACGGCTTGAGACGGGAGTATGTGGCTCCGCTGCCGCTGCCGGCCTCCTCGAATGAATCCTTCCGTCCCCTGCAGAGACGGTAATAGGTGTAGGACATCGGAGTGTCGTTGAAGTCGCCGGCCACAATCGCCCCGACAGGACAGCTGTCAATGCTCTCCATCACCTGCTCGACCTGCTCCGGCCTCCGGATTATGGAGCGCTTCATCTTGTCCTCGGTCTCCCTCACGGTCTTCTTGTAATCCGCTTCCATGGATTCGGCCAGGCGGGAGAGGGAGATTCCGTAACTCTGGAAATGGCAGTTGTAAACCCTCAGCACGTCTCCGCCCACCTCGTGGTCTGTATAGAATGCAAGGTTGGCGCTGTTCTCGAACGATATGCGGCCCTTGTTCCGGACAGGGGTCCTGCTCAGGGTGACATTGCCGGAACAGTATCCGGGGCCCTCGTTCACGAAATAATTGAGCCTGTAACCCTTCATTGTCCTGCCTAGATATGATGTCATGGCCTCGACGCTCTCGCTCTGGAATTCCTGAAGGCAGATGATGTCGGCGTCCCTGGACTTCAGATATTCCATCACCGAGTCCCTGCATTCCTTCCACGAGGAGAAACTGTCATCCTGCGAAAGGGAGAACCTTCCTACATTGTATGTGATAATCCGCAGATCCCTCTCATCCTCAGACACTGTCCCGGATGCCGGACGGTAATATTTCCCGATTATGAAAACCGACGGGAGAATGGCGACGAGAGGAATGATGAAGGATCGGGAGCGGCGGAACAGGGCCCAAACAAGGAGGACGAGATTGACCGTCAGAATCGGGGCATAGAGGAGGCCGAAAAGCGTCATGAACCAGGCTTTGGCAGGGTTGACATAGCTCGACAGATAGCTGAGCAGCAGCAATCCTGCGGATATTGCCATCAATGTCCGCGATGTGATTCCGAAGAAGATTCCGTGTTTCTTTCCTTTCTTCCTCATTGTTTTCCCGTTTTTCCTTCCCATCGGCTGCCGGGATCAGTAATAGAGTTTGCCTCGTTTGCGCCACCAGAGTATGAGCAGCCAGCCGAAGAGCATTCCTCCCAGATGTGCGAAGTGGGCGACACCGTCAGCCGTGCCCGTGACTCCCGTGAGAAGTTCAATGCCGGCGAAAATCAGCACGAACCACTTGGCCTTCAATGATACCGGCGGGAATATCAGGGTCAGTATGGAATTCGGATAGAACATCGCATAGCCTATGAGCACGCCGTAGATTGCACCTGATGCTCCAAGAACCGGAGTCCTGAGGAGGTCGTAGTAGGATGACATTGCCGCAGGCGTTCCTGATGAGAGGTAAACGCTGGCCTGAATCCATTCCACCCCGGTATGCAGGGCGGCGGCCCCGAGGCCGGTGACAAAATAGAATATCAGGAATCTCTTCGTGCCCAGAGCCCTCTCCAGCACAGTTCCGAATATGAAGAATGTGTACATGTTGAAGAACACGTGCCAGAAGCCGCCGTGCATGAACATGTGGGTCAGAATCTGCCAGGGCCTGAAAAGAGGCGAGGACGGATAGAACATCGCGAAGTTCCTCACCATGAAATCCTCATTGATGAGAGTGGCGACGAACAGAAGCAGGTTTATGATTATGATATGCCTGGTGGCCGGCGGAAGCATCTGGAGGAAGCCGCCGCGGCCGTTTCCGTAATTGTCGTAATTGTAATATCCCATTATCTTTTCTTTAACTGTCCGCAGGCAGCGGGCAATGTTTTCAAATCATCTTTTCAATGTCGGCTGAGGTGAGCAGTCTCATTGTCCTGCGCCCGCCGGGGGTGAATTCCGGGTTGGAGCTCGAGTACAGGGAATCAATCAGGGAAGACGCTTCCGCCGATGTCTCAATGTCCTTGCATCCGGCCGCAGCCATTCTCGCAAACTTCTCGGCCATAGAGGATTCCATCATTTCCTGAAGGCCTGTCCCGCTCTCCGACAGTATTATCAGGACATCAGCCATCGCGGATTCGACGCTGCTCTGGTCCACCTGGAAACCTTCCGGCATTCCGTTCACGACTATGGTGTCATTGCCGAACGGGGCAATGTCGAAGCCGAGGCTGGAGAGCATCTCCGCATGGTCGTCGAAAATCAGCCTGTTTTCCACTCCCACATTGACCTGAACCGGGAAAAGCGCAGCCTGGCTTACGTGCTCCCCTCCCCTCAATGCGGCGAGGAATCTGTCGTACAGGACTCTTTCCCTGGCCCTCCGGATGCTTGTCAGCACCATTCCCTCCTTTCCTGACGAGACGATGTACTTCCTGTCAATGACGAGCGGAACCGGACGGGTGACTATCTTGTCCTCAAAGAGTTTGCCATAGTCCTCCCGTTTCTCGACATATTGTGCGGAATAGCCCCGGAAATCGCCGGACGTATCTATGCCGGAGTGTCCGGAGGCTCCCCGGGCAGCATCCCTGCCTCCCCCGCCCGCAGGTGCGTCAAACGGGTTGTAATCAGGGTCATAGGACACCGAAGGGGCCGGCGCTTCCGGCTGGAAGCCGGAGAAATCCTTGCTCAGGACGGGGAGTTCCGGCATGTCTTCCCTGTTGAAGTCAATGCTGGCCCCGAACGAATTGCGGCCTATGGATTCCTTTATGCAGGCGTATATTATCTGGAATATGACATTGTCCTCCTCGAACTTGATCTCAGTCTTGGTAGGATGGATGTTGACATCTATTGAATGCGGGTCGGCTTCCAGGTAGATGAAATAGGAAGGCGTGGCGCCCGGAGGCAGGAGATTGTCATAGGCGTTCATCACCGCCTTGTGGAAATACGGACTGCGGAAATACCTGCCGTTGACGAAGAAGAACTGGTTCCCGAGGGTTTTCCTGGCCTGGTCGGGACGGCCCACATAGCCCTTCACCCGGACCACGGATGTCTCTGCGGATATGTCCACCACCTGGCTCACGACATTGTTGCCCAGGAGGTCCTGGATTCTGAATTTCAATGATTTGGCAGGTTTCAGCGCATAGATTTCCCGTTCATTGTGGATGAGGGTGAAGCCTGTTTCCGGACGTGTCAGGGCCACCCGCGTGAACTCCTCCGCAACGTGCTTGAACTCCACATTGTCGGACTTGAGGAACTTCCTCCTTGCAGGGACGTTGTAGAAAAGATTGCGGACAGCGAAATTCGACCCGGCCGGAGTCGAGACCTCGTCTGTGGAAAGGTGGACGGAGGCGGCGAACTCGACTTTGCAGCCCACCTCGTCATCCGGCCTTCTGGTCTTCAATGTCACTTCGGCAACGGCGGCAATGGAGGCGAGGGCCTCGCCCCTGAAGCCGAATGTGGTGATGTCATTGAGGTCCTCGGCCGTGGCAATCTTGGATGTAGCGTGTCTCTCGAAGCACAGCACCGCCTCGTCGGGAGTCATTCCGCATCCGTTGTCTATAACCTGGATCAATGTTCTCCCGGCATCGGTCAGGATCACCGTCACCTGGGTGGCTCCGGCATCCACCGCGTTCTCCATCAACTCCTTGACTACGGAGGCCGGCCTCTGGACGACTTCGCCCGCCGCTATCATATTGGCAATGTTGCCGGGCAATATGCGAATATCCATCTTACAGCAGGGAGTAGAACTTGGTGATGTAAATCATTGCTACGAGAAGCAGGATCAGGCCTACTATGCCGATGATGGACTGGGCCTTGGAAGCGCTTCTCTTGCGGCTGTAGTTGCCGTCCCGGAAGGCTCCCTGGAGATATGATCCCGGCGAATAGCTGCCGTCCTTCTTCTCCATCGAACCGTCCACGGCGCCGAAACGCCTCTTGAGTTCCTCCTTCTCGGGGTCATAGTATCTCGGCCTGTAGTTGAACACCCTGTGCTCGTTGTCGCCAAACCATCCGAATGATGCCATAATCGTTTCTGTTAAAAATTCATGCTCCCCTGCCCGGTTCTTTCAATGCAGCCGGTCCAGGTTGCGGAGCGTCAAACAAGCAAATTTAACATTTTTTCTTTAAGTTTGTATCCGGAAGGCCGCCGGCTTGCCCGCAGGGCCGGGAGAAAGGCGACATAATAATTTCGTAACTAACTATATTTCAATATGTTGTCAGATACATTACCCCTTTGCCCTTTCCGCATTGGAAATGGTTATGATGTCCATCAGATTGCAGAAGGGCTCCCCATGTGGCTCGGCGGAGTCAGGATCGTGTCCGAAACCGGTTTCGTGGCGCATTCCGACGGAGACGTTGCGATTCACGCACTCTGCGACGCCCTTCTCGGCTGCCTCGCCCTGGGCGATATCGGACATCATTTCCCGGACAATTCCGACGAATGGAAGGGAGCGGACAGCAAGATGCTGCTGGCCAAGGTCGTGGAAATGATAAAGGAGAAAGGATGGGCTGTCGGCAATGCGGATATCACCATAGCCCTTCAGCGTCCGAAAATCGGGAAGTACACGGGCCATATGCGGGAGACTCTCGCCGGCATCCTTGGAGTCGGTCCGGACTGCGTGTCCATCAAGGCCACCACGGCTGAGGGACTGGGCTTCGTGGGCCGTTCAGAGGGCTGCCAGGTATGGGCTACGGCATTGATTTATGCGGAAGGCGCCAACTTGCGGTAGATAGCCGGACAATATTCCTCATTTTTCTTTTATAAATTTTGGAATTAATTCCAATTGATGTATTTTTGCCCTGATTTGACACGAAGGAAGCGTGTCCGAGTGGTTGAAGGAGGCTGCCTCGAAAACAGTTGGCCGGGCAAAACCGGCTCGCAGGTTCGAATCCTGCCGCTTCCGCTATGAAATTGATTTTTGTCTGCCACGGGAACATCTGCAGATCCCCCATGGCCGAGTACATAATGAAGAACCTTGCAGAACGCAGGGATCTGGATAGAGGATTGGAAATCTCCTCTGCTGCCGTATCGTACGAGGAAGAGGGCAACGGTCTCTATCCGTATGCGGCACAGACACTCACCCGGCACGAAATACCCTACGGCCAGCACAGAGCCCACAGAATCAGCCTTGAGGAGTACCTGGAGGCAGATCTGGTCATCGTGATGGACTCCTCCAACGAGAGGCTGCTCTCCCGGATAACCGGCGGCAGGGAGCCGGAGAAGACGCACCGCCTGCTCGAATGGACCGGGGAGAACCGGGATGTCGCGGACCCATGGTACACGGGCAATTTCGAGAAAGCCTACTCTGACATTGCCGCAGGATGCACCGCATTGATGGAGCATATAGCGAAGTCAACTGACAACCAGCGACCCGGGAATACTGGAATGTAATTATACATATCAATTTTTAAATAATCCTGAAATGAGAAAACACTCACTGATTATGCTCGCAGCCGGACTCCTCGGATTCGCTGCCTGCACCGGAGAACTCGAGGACAGAGTAACTTCTCTCGAGAACCGGCTTGACAAGCTGGAGGCGTTGGTGAATGACAACGTCAATTCCATCAAAGCCCTCGTTGAGGCCAATGCCAAAGCCGTAACAATCAATTCCGTTACAACTACCGACAATGGCTATGTCATCAAATTCAGCGACGGGACTACCGCTACCATCACCAATGGTCAGGATGGCGCACCGGGCCAGAACGGCCAGGACGGAGCACCCGGCCAGGACGGTAAGGACGCTGCAGCTCCTCAGATCGGAGTACAGGAAATTGACGGCGTTCTCTATTGGACAGTAAACGGAGAGCTCCTCAAATTCAATGGAGAAAACATCCGGGTGACCGGCAATGACGGCCAGGACGGAGCACCGGGTCAGGCTGGCCAGGACGGAAAAGATGGCATCACTCCTCAATTCAAGGTAGAGGAGGGCAAATGGTACATCTCATTCGACGGAGAAGTGTGGTCTGAAGTAGGCTCCGCCGTAACGGAAGTCAAGAGTGTCGTAACTGTGGAAACCACCGACGAGGCGTACATCTTCCACATTGACGATACCACCATCTCGATTCCGAAGACCAATGCATTCTCCCTCAGACTTGACCAGAAGGATTCCATCGAACTCAAGGCAGGCGAAAGGATTATGCTGACATACAACATCGTAGGAGAAGACAAGACCACTCATGTAGCCGTCGAGAGCTCCAATTTCAAGGCCGAGCTTGACGAGTACACCAAGACCCTCTTCATCACTGCCCCTGCAGAGCCTGTGGACGGATATGTCCTCATCAAGGCGACCCGCAACAGTGACGGCGCGCACAGCGCACAGCATATCACATTCCACATTCAGGACACCGTTTACGGTATGTTCGGAGGAGAAATCACCAATGGGGAAGATATCTACGGAGAATGGTAATCTGAAGTGAAACCTATCAATTCAAGAAAAATCATGAAAAAAACAATATTTAGTCTTGCCGTTCTCGCCGCCCTCGCATCCTGCGCCAGGACAGAGAGTTATGTTCCGGTTGCGGAGAGTGCGGATATCCAGTTGACCATCAATGCCAAGACACCTGCCACGAAGGCTGAGTTCAATGGAACCGACGCTATCGCGTGGAACGAGATGGATGCCATCCACCTCGCCATCGCCAGTGCCGAAAACCCGTCCCAGGCCATCAAGGTATCAGGTTCATCAGGCGGATATGCAACCATTTACCTTGCCAACTTCACACTTCAGGACAACACTGCCGACGTGCCTCAGTTCAAGGGCTATTTCTACAGTCTCGATCCGGCTTACATCAATACAGAGAGAGACTTCTACTTCCATCTCTATGGTGCTTACCCGAACAGCCTGGACAGGAAAAATGCCGACATTACCAAGTCCAGGTTCACTCTCAGTTCAGCACAGAAGGGCAAGCAGAAAAGCTGGGACAAGAGTTGCGACCTTATGCTTGCAAAGCCGTCCAAACTCTACTTCTCCAATACTGAGAGTTCGAAAACAAACCACAATGAATACGATATCACCGCACAGGAGAGTCTCGAGTTCGCCCACGTGTTCGGATTCGCCTGCCTGAAGTTCGCCGACGCAGCTGAGAAGTATGCCAATGCCGATGTGCTCTCCGTGACCGTCGAGGCTACAGGCGAGAAGAAGGACATCGCAGGAACATTCGAGTTCGACCTCACCAAGAAGGTCAATGATGCTGATTTCGCATTGAAGACCATCGCTGCCTCCTCAACAGTCAAGATTACCCCTGCAGAGCCTGTAACCCTCAATGACGCAGCGATTTACTTCGTTGCCAACCCTGGCAAATACGATGTGACCATCACAGTGGAGACAGCCAAGGGCAACCTTGCTTACGAGCGCAAGGGCCTCGTTATCGAGCGTGCGCAGATTGCAAATCCTACGGTACACTTCAAGGCCGATGTTGACCAGGCTACCGATAATTCAGTTGACCTCGCAGGAGGCAAGACCTGGGAGCACAATTCAGTGTCCGGCGGCAGCGGGATGGCACTCAGCACAAGTACTCACAACGCCAAGTGGGGTACTGCGGCGGAAAAGCAGATGCTCTTCCAGGCAAGTTACGAGAATGTAACCACAAGCTGGGGAAGCGTTGCTCCTACTTACAATTCTTCATACGGACAGTCACTCATCAACAGCAACCGTGTCGATGCAACATCCGTCATCACTCTCGAATCCGGAGACGAATTCCACAACGTGGAGAATATCCGCATCAGGACCTTCCTTGGAAGTGACGAATTGACCGCAGACTTCAAAGTATATCTGACTGATGAGAATGGTGAGCATCAGCTAACCGAACTGAATTACAGGAGCAGCATTTCCGGCAGTCAGACCGATCTTTGCTACAAGATGCCGGAAGGCGTTACAGGCGGCATCCTGAAGATGGAATGGAGCAACTTCAGCGTAGCGAAGTATACCTACGTCTATGTTCCTTACATCATTCTGAACTCCGGTCCTATCCTGTCTCTCGGTACTACAGACCTCGGCAAGGTTGCAGCAGCCGGTGACGGTGGCACAGTCAGCGTATCGGCATCTCTCACCAGCGGCGATCCGACAGTGGAGACCTCAGCTGAATGGATAACTGCCTCGTACGCAGCAGGAAGCATCTCATACAGCGTAGCAGCCAACGAGGGCGATACCCGCTCAGGCAGCATCACCGTGAAGGTCAAGGGTCTGAATGACATGGAGGCAACTCAGGTCATCAACCTCTCACAGGCTGCCGGCAACGTGGTAGAATACAAGGTCCGCCTTGATGCCGCCTCCATCCGCGACGCACTTGTGGCAGGTGCCGGAGAGAACGCCACATCGACTACTCTGGTTGCTTCCACTGCAACTCTGACCGCAGTGGCCACTGACGGCAGCGGAGCAACAGTTAACGTGCCGATATCGTTCACCAATATTTATTTCAGAAACTTGGGGACCTCCATAGTCTGCAAATTCCAATCTCCATACACCACAATTGAATTCAATCTCCCTGGTGCATACAAGCAGGCTGTGATGGAGTCAACCGTCAAGAGATTCGGTAACGGAATTGTTCTGAATGCGGGAGTTTCCAGCAGCAGTACCAAGGGAGTTTATACAAATTCCACAATCGAAACAATATCCACCAACCTCTTCAAGAGTACGACTCCTGCACAGGATCCATCTCTCGGGTATACATACGCAATTGTGAAATGCAGTGGATGGTACACCGGTAGCGACCTTGTGAACATCAACTACCTCGACATAATCTTCGAGGCATCGAAGTAGGAACAGTCAAATAACAGCTCATATTTGGAAGCGGAGCCGGATAGCGGTCTCCGCTTCTATTTTTATAGCAAACTAATACGTTTTAGTAAAATTTTAAAACGTTTAGCGTGAAAATGCTTTATAATTTGTAAAATAATCGCTAACTTCGTGTTATAAATGACAAAAACAATAAACCAGAAATGCTGAAAACATCGAGGTACTTCACATTTGCCCTTTCTGTGGCAGCAGTTCTCGCCCTCGCAGCCTGCGAAGACAAGAATACGGAAACAAAAATTGACGCTCCGGAACTCAACAATTCTTTCGCATTCGGAAGCGAAACAAGCAAAATCAAATCTGTCGTCTATTCTCCGGAAGAAGACGGGAGATTCACAAAGTTCTATTTTTCACCTACTGAGGGACTCACTGACGAAGAGAGCATGGTCCTGTATGACGATGCGATTGTCATAACGGCCAGTTCCGCAGACGGCACTATCGATTTCGGCGAAGCCGGCAATGAGCTGGAATATGGAGATTTCTCCATCAGCTCAGCTACAGCGGCATCCTTCAGCAAACTTTTCGTATCACTTAAGCTTGATTCACCGACCGAGGTGACATTGAGCATTGATGCGGAGAAAGAGGATGGCAGGACCCTCAAATGCGAATATTCAGGGCGATGCACCAGATGGCCGGAGGAGGAAGCGGCTGCCGACGTAGTCCTTGATGCCGTCATCATGGCCAAGTGCCTCGGCAAGATGGAGACCAAGTCGGAGCAGGGTGAGGATATCTACAACTATTACATCCTCCTCACCGATGCGGATTACACATTGAACAAATCCGACCTGACCATCAACGAGGCCGGAACCGTACTCTGCCTCGACCTCTATTCAGTAATGGTCGATCCGCCTCACAAACTGGTGATTCCGACAGGTGAATTCAACCTCAGCGACAAGGGCATCGACAAAAGTTACGGCATCAAGTACAGCTGCGTCGGCCTCTACAATGACAGCGGAGTCCGGACTACGGTTCTCGAACTGGACGGTCCTGTGACCATCGAGAGAGACGGAGGAAACCTTCATATCACGGCATATGGCATTGACGAGAAACTCAAGAGGGTCAAGCTGGAGTACTCCGGCGAGGATTTCTACTCCATCGACGCCGGGAGCAATTTCTCCAACCCTCAGATTGGCAAGGACGTGGAGTTCGAAGGTGTGGAAGCTACCGCCCTCTACTACGGCAACCTCTTCGACTCCGCTACCGGAATGATGCTGATAAACATATTCGACGAGAATTACGATATCAAGGGCAAGGACGGTTACTGCGTTTCGCTTGTAGTGTTCAGCGACCTTTTCGGCAATCCGAAGAATGCCAGACTCATACCTGGGAAATATACGATGTCGAAAGGCCTTGAGTACGGCACCTGGCTGCCTGCCATGGAGATCAACTATTACGGCATCCCGATGGTGATGGGCTCCTATGCCCACTACCTTGACGCAAGGGGCGAGAAGGCAACTGAAAAATACTCCTACGGCGCTGAAGGAGAGATTGAAATCATCGAGCTGGCTGACAACGCCGGATTCACCGTCAACTATGATCTCTTCTCCAATGACGGCTACAGAATCCGCGGCTCCTACACCGGCAAGATTCCTGTAATCGACAACTCGGACGACAAGGGAGATGATGACGGCACATCCACCCTCGAGAAGGACTATGACATGGACCTCTCGATGTGGGATTGCGCCTATGTAGCTCCTCTGAACAGGATCTGGGTAGGAGGCATGGGATACTATGACATTGACGGAGAGGCACTGAAGAACATCAAGCCGACATATCCGGCTCCATTCGGCCTCCAGTATGTCTACATTGGCCTCAAGGGCGACGACGGAGAAGGAGACAGGGTTCTGCTCGAACTTCTCGTGAACGATGATGCGGAGACCTACATCACCCCTGGCACCTATCCGTGCACCGAGGACCGCTTCCCTGAGCACTTCGTGCCTGGACACATGATGAGGGGAATAATGCTCGAGGGCGATTTCGCAAGTTCCTCATTCGTACACCTCAACGAGAAAACCCACATGGACCAGCATGCGAACTTCTATGGCGGAGAAGTGACCATTACCAAGGCCGAAGGAGGAGACAACTTGTTCACCTTCGATATTGACGGCATCTGTGTCAGGAAGCATCACGTGCGCGGTTCCTGGACCGGCCCTGTTTACCGCTACAAGGGAACAGTTCCTGTGACAGAATGGCCTGGTGTCGGCACCGCACAGGAGACTGTGTCTGCCAGGCAGGTCCGCTCGGCCGCTCCAGTCAGGGAACTGGCCCCGCTGGCTGACTTCAGCAACGGAAAATTCGACATCAGATAAGGACAGACAATGAAAGCAAGGGTAATGCTGGCCGCCACATTGACGGCATTGACATTCTCGTGTTCCGAGAAGCCTGAAGACGTAAAGCCACTGGAACCGTCATACCAGCCTGAGAACAGGCTGTGGTATTGCGGACAGATACTTGACATCAAGTCCGCAGTCCGGACGGAAAATGGCGGAGAGTGCACATTCTACCTCTCCCCTTCCTCTGGCATAACCGATGCCGATGAGATGATCAGCAAGGGTAACTCACTGATTGTCAACGTAGGCAGCCTTCAGGGCTACAAGGAATCATTCGACATTACATACCGGGATTTCACAATGGGAGATGCCGATGTCAATACCAGGACAAAGGCATTCGATTTCAGCCTCGACCTCTCCGGAGACAATCTTGAGCTTTACATCTGGGTTGTCGGCAATGACGGGAAAGAACTGGTCGCCGGTTATTCGGGCCCTGCTCCGGAATCCGTCAAGGCCCCTGTACACCTCGCCAACCAGTTCCTTCTTGACGGCAGAAAGGAAGATATCGGCAGTGTGCTGGACTGGCGGACAGCCGGGAAGACCCGCACCTACTATATATGCTCCGCCGCCGGCATTACAAAGCCGGAGAGCGGACTGAAGGCCGACCTGGAAATCACAATTCCGGAGGAATGCTATGGAAAGCAGATTGACCTTTCAGCTGCGGAGGGTATTGTAATACGCTGCTCAGGCGAGGACTTCATTGCCGAAGGCGGCAGTATGGAAGGCACGTTGACCGCCTCTGCCGGAAGATTGGGCAGCGACCTCGGATTGTCCGTTGACATAAGTTCCGGGTCGAGAAGCCTGAAGGTGGAATTTTCAGGAAATACGTCCTCGGGGTATTTCAGCAGCAACACATTCGGTCTCAGCGGACAGGAGGACAGCGCATTGAACAAGGTGTTCGGATATCAGGGCACGGGTTCCCTAACCCTCGCATTCGGCAATGCCGACAGACAGCTTTCGCGTCCTGAGGATCTCAGGGACAATGGAGAAGGACAGTCCGGCATTGCGGTAAGATTCACACTGGCATCCAACCAGATAGGTTCAGAGGTCGAAATCGGTCCGGGGAGCGCCGCTGCGGCAGTGTTCGTCTATGATTATGACAACGTGGCGACCTACTCCCTCAAGAAGGGTGACATCGCCAGCGGAAGCATTCTCGTTCTGGATGAGATGCAGGACGGAAGACTCTACGCAAAAGCCGACATCACTCTGGTGGACGGAAGGACTGTCAATGCAGAGTATTTCGGGGAAATCACAATGATGGACGAAGACTTCGACATTTCGCCGATTCTTCCGGAAGCCTCCGCGATTATCGTGACAGACAAAGATGAGAACGAGCTCCAGAACCTGGAAATCACATCTCTCCGCATCAGGAAGACAGATAGTTTCAAGAGTTCATTCGGAGAAACGACGCCGGCATACGTATTGTATTTCATCAATGCCAATTCTGCCGAGGATCCACACAATGACGCCTGCACACCGCAGCTCGCTGTCAAGGACGACGCATTCGGGCTCAACGGCTCTCTGGACGGCCACTTCTGGCACTTCGTCTATACCTACAACTCAGGTGTAACCCTGCTGCAATATGGCAAATACGGATCCCAGTACAACAGTTTCGGATACTGTCCGGCTTCCGCCGTCATTGACGCCATCTGGAATGAAGACAAGTCACTGGACATCGTTTTCTCATTCAAGGACGAAGTGATTTCCTGGGGTTCGGCAAGCGGAACCGGAAACACTGTCTCCATCGAATGGCACGGAAAGGCTGAGCTCTACACGGGTTCTCAGGAAAACCTGCTTGCCGAATCGGATCTGAAATAAAAATACAGAATCAATAATAATGACCAGAAAATCTTTATTACTACTGACACTTTTCCTCACGCTATGCCTGAACCTGAGGGGACAGGATATCACAGTAACGGGTAAAGTAACCGACAGCAGCGGAGAGCCGCTCATCGGTGCAGCTGTGGTGGTGGACGGAACCACCAACGGAATCATGGTGGACATTGACGGAGCCTACTCCCTGAACGTCCCGTCCGATGCCGTGCTTTCATTCGAGATGCTCGGATATCTGACGCAGAAGATTCCTGTCAGTGGCCGTTCAGTCATCAATGTGGTACTGACGGAGGATACCCAGAAACTGGATGAAGTAATCGTAGTGGCGTTCGGTACCGCCAAGAAAGAGGCCTTCACCGGTTCAGCGGCAGTCCTCAACAGCGAAGATGTTACCAAGACTCAGCAATCCAATGTGGCACAGGCACTTACCGGAAAGATTGCCGGAGTCCAGCTCACTAATTCATCCGGCCAGCCGGGAGCAAGCCCGGATATCCGCATCAGGGGATTCAGCTCTCTGAATGCGGGCAACTCCCCTCTCTGGATTGTGGACGGAATGCCTTACTCCGGTGACCTGGGCAACCTCAACTCCAATGACATCGAGTCAATGACAGTCCTCAAGGATGCCGCCTCCAACGCCCTTTACGGAGCCAGAGGAGCAAACGGTGTCATAATGGTCACCACGAAGAAGGGACGAACCCAGTCCAGATTCAACCTGGACGTGAAGTGGGGCGTGAATATGAGAGCGGTAAAGGACTACGATTACATCACGGACCCCGCCCTCTATTACGAGACCCACTACAATGCTCTCAGAAACTACTATCTGGATTCAGGCTACGGGGACATCGACGCTTACCGCAAGGCCAACGCCAACCTCACGGCCTCAGCCGCAGACGGAGGCCTTGGATACCAGGTCTATACCGTACCTCAGGGCCAGAACTTCATCGGAGTCAACGGCAAGGTCAACCCTCTTGCCACACTCGGAAGGAAGGTGGTCTATAAGGGACAGGAATACTACGTCAGGCCGGACGACTGGACCGACGCCGCCTACAGGCACTCCCTGAGGCAGGAATACAATGCAAGTTACTCCAGTTTCTCGGACAAGACCTCGCTCTATATGTCCTTCGGCTATCTGAACAACAAGGGAATCGTGGCCAACTCCGACATGGAGAGGTACACGGCCCGCGTCAAGGTGGACCACAAGGCCGCCGAATGGGCAAAAATCGGAGCCAACGTCACATACGCCAACTTCGACTACAACCAGATTGACGACAGCGGCTCAAGCAACTCCACGGCCAATGTTTTCGCATACACCTCCACCATCGGCCCGATCTACCCTCTCTATCTCAGAGACGGCAGCGGAAGAATCATGAAGGATGATATGGGACACACCCTCTACGATTACGGCAACGGAGACAATGCCGGAATGGAGCGTTCCCTGTTCCCCAACAGCAACGCCCTCTCCGACTCAAGGCTGAACAAGTCCAACTCCGAGGGCAATGCCTTCAACGGAACCGCCTACCTGGACATAACCTTCCTGAAGGACTTCAAGCTTACGGTGAATGCGGGATACACCCTCGACGAGACACGGTCCACAACAGTGTACAACCCGTTCTTCGGCCAGTTCGCCACTGAGAACGGCGTAGTTTACAAGGGCCACGGGCGAGCCACTGAACTCAACCTCCAGCAGATACTCAACTACAACAGGCAAATCCGCCGTCACAACATCAATGCGATGGTCGGCCACGAGTACTACAAGAGAAAATCCTACTCCCTCTCGGCCGCGAAAAGCGGAATGTTCTCCATCGACAATGATGAACTCGCCGGAGCCATCATTGACAAGATGGCCGCCAGTTCGTCCACAGGAATGTACAACAACGAGGGATACTTCACCAGGGTGATGTACGATTACTATGACAAGTATTTCGCATCTGCCTCATACAGAAGGGACGCATCCTCCCGCTTCCATCCCGACAACCGCTGGGGCAACTTCTGGTCAGTGGGAGGAGCCTGGATCATCAGCAAGGAGGACTTCATGAGGAAGAGCGGAGAATGGCTCGACAACCTCAAGCTGAAAGCCTCTGTCGGCTCCCAGGGAAATGACAATATAGGAGATTACCGATATACCGACACCTTCTCCATCACCAACTCGGAGGGCGACGTGTCCACTCCTTTCCTCTCTAAAGGTTCCAAGGACATCACCTGGGAGACCAACATCAACTTCAATGTCGGAGCGGAATTCGGCTTCCTCAAGGGAGCCATATCCGGAAGCGCCGAATACTTCATGAGAAAGACCACCGATATGCTCTTCCTCTTCCCTGCGGCACCTTCCATCGGATACTCGTCATATTACGCCAATGTAGGAGATATGGTGAACAACGGTGTGGAAATCGAGCTCAACTTCACCCCGATACGCAAGGACAATCTCATCTGGGACATCAACCTCAACGCCACCCACATGAAGAACAAGATCACCATGCTGCCTGAGGAAAGGCGCAACACCGTGGTCGAAGGATACGAGGGATATGTCAGCGGTACAACTTTCTATGGAGAGGGCCTGCCTATATACACCTTCTACCTCCCGAAGTATGCCGGTGTATCCGACGAAGGCAAGTCAATGTGGTATATGGACGAGGAGAAGGACGGAAAGACAGAAAGGACCACCACGACAGACTATGCCAAAGCATCCAAGTACCTGTGCGGCAATCCGATACCTGACCTCTACGGCGGCTTCGGGACCTCCCTTTCATTCTTCGGATTCGATTTCTCCGTCAACTTCACATGGCAGATTGGCGGACTGGCATACGACTCCGGCTATGCGGACGCAATGTACTCTCCGGCGAACAAGAACACAGGCATGAACTGGCACAAGGATATCCTCAAGGCCTGGTCTTCCGAGAATCCGGACTCCAACATCCCGCGCCTCCAGTACGAGGACCAGAACCAGAATGCAAGTTCTGACCGCTTCCTTACGGATGCCAGCTACCTGAACCTCCAGAATATGGATTTCGGGTACACTCTCCCGCAGAAGGCCGTTGAGAAATTGCGGATCAGCAAACTCAGAATCTACCTTGCCTGCGAGAATGTCTGGTATTGCTCCAGAAGGAGGGGATTCGACCCGAGACATTCATATTCAGGGTCAACCAGTCAGGCTACATACTCGCCTGTAAGAACTATTTCAGGAGGTATCAACATTCAATTCTAATGAAGGACATGGTCAATAGAACATTGAAATATTTGGCAATATCAGCGGCAGCAGCATTATTGTCTGCCGCCTGCATCCAGGAAACGCATTCCGTGACGGTTGCGACCGAGGACCAAGTGACATTGCAGACATTGATAAAAGGTATTCCTTCGGCAATGATGGAGCCGGGAAGCGCCGGATACGCATCCTCCGGTCAGGCCTGGGACTTCGGTCTCCCCGCCATCCATCTGGCCACGGAATCCATGACAGGTGACCTCGTGGTAACCGGAAACATCGGTTATGACTGGTTCCAGCAATGGGGCACCAACGATGCCCTCGGTCAGGAATATGCCGTATGCGTACTGACCTGGAACACATACTACAGATGGATTGCAATGTGCAATGACATCATCCGCAAGATTTCCAGAATGGACTCTGCGGACATTACCGCGACTGACATCCAATATCTCGGCTTCGCATACGCCTACAGGGCCTACAGCTATCTGGATCTGGTCCGTCTTTACGAATTCAAGGAGAACAATTATACCGACGGGGACGGTATTGTCGGGCTCAGCGTACCGATTGTGACAGAAGAATCCACGGAGGAGCAGGCCAAGAATAACCCGAGGGCAATGGCCGACGATGTTTTCGACAAGGTGATTTTCCCGGATCTGGACAAGGCGGAGGAACTTCTGGCCAACTATGTGCCGGCGAACAGATACGCCGTCAGCACAGCATTGATATACGGGCTCAAGGCCAGGGCCTACATTGACAGGGCCACCGCCCACGAGGACCCGGAATTGTACGCAAAGGCTGCCGAGTATGCCAGAAAGGCCATCAACAGCAGTTCCTGCACGCCTCTTACCCAGGCTGAATGGGAAGATCCGGTCAACGGATTCAACAATGCTTCCTCAAACAACTCCTGGATATGGGGCCTGCCTCTCGCAAGCGAGAACGTGGCCAGCCTCTTCTGCTTCACGGCGCACATGAGCACCGAACAGAGCTGGTCGGCATACGGTTTCTCAGTAGGCCGCGGCATAAACAAGAATCTGTACAACAGTATTGACCGGAACGACTTCAGGAAACATTCCTGGCTGGACCCGGACCGGAGTTCATACGAATACAAGAGCTGCAGGACGGATTCGAAGACATACTTCGCATCTTCCCTCGCCGACTATGTGAACATAAAGTTCCGTCCTGCCGGAGGAGAATGCAAAATCAGCGCTACCGGCGGTGCTGCTGACCATCCTATGATGAGGGTCGAGGAGATGTACTTCATCGAGGCTGAGGCAAGGGCTCACGAGAATCTGAATGAGGGAATCAGCCTGCTCAATTCATTCATGAACAACTACAGGATTACAGGCGGCAGCTATGACTGCGGGAAGAAGGCGACGTCGCTCAAGGGATTCATCAACGAGCTCATGCTCCAGAAGCGTATCGAGTTCTGGGGCGAGGGAATTGTGATGTTCGACCTCAAGCGGCTGGATATGTCCACCAAGCGTGGATATGTCGGAACCAACTCACCTACATCATACAGGCTCAATACCGACGGCCGCGCTCCATACTGGAACTTCGTGATCTCCAGAGGCGAAGTCCAGAACAACAAGGCCATCATCGGCAAGAACAACCCGGACCCGTCCGGCATCATCAAACCTTGGACGGAATAGAGGCAAAAGCATTAACATAAGGAAATCATGACAAAAGGATATATGAAAATCAAGGGATTTGCGGTTCTGTGCATCCTGGCTGTCCTTTCAGCCTGCTCCACGAATGAGGAGTACGCGGCCGGAGAGAAGGACTCCCCGGATACCTACGGGGTCTATTTCCCGACCCAGGACAATCCGCTCGCAGTAGAACTCGCTCCTGAGGATCCGGCAGCAGTCAGCTACAAGATCCGCAGAACCAGGACGGACGGCAGAATTACTGTACCTGTAGTCATTTCAGTCAATGATGGAGGCATCTTTTCCGTAGAGCCGGTTATTTTCAAAGACGGCGAGAACGAGTCCACCATCACCATCGGATTCGAAGGGGCTGAAATCGGCAAGACCTACAACTGCTCCGTGAAAGTTGAGGACCCGGCATACATATCCATATACGGAAAGAAACAGACCGGATTGAGTTTCAGCGTGCTCCGTGCAGAATGGGAAAGTCTGGGAATCGGGCGCTGGCGTGACGACATCATCAGTTCCCTCTACAGACCGGACAACAAGAATGCCGAAGTGGAGGTGGAAGTGTTCCAGCGTTCCGACAAACCGGGCTATCTCAGGATGCAGGTGTTCAATGAGGACTATCTCACAGCCCTTTTCGGGATTACAAGGCCTACTGAACGCCTGATGACTACAATCGACGCCACCGACCCGGACAAGGTATGGATACCGAAGCAGAGCACCGGAATCACGCTCAATGACGATGACGGCTACATCACCATAGCCTCCTACGTCGACAAGCAGTTCTCCATCGATGCCGCTGATGCACAATACGGAAGCCTTAAGGAAGGCGTAATCACATTCCCTGTCGGCAGCATTTTCGCAAACCTCTCCAAATACATGCAGCCTGATGAGTGGTATCCGGTGAACGGTGACGGGATGCAGCGTCTGGTTCTGCCCGGAGGCCACGTCTATGACTACTCGCTATCCGTATCCAAGGGTGAGGTCAGCCCGGGATTGACCCCGATTGACGTGACCGCCGGCCAGGACATAGTGAAGGTCAGATATGCATTCTTCGACGGAAGGCTTGACGACGGACAGATAAGCCTCAATGCCCAGGCTCTCGATGAGGGAAGCCTCAGTTTCGGCAATGAGGTCCTTGAGGGAAGCGGAACCGTCAATGCAGTCCTCGACAAGACCGGGCTCTACACATTGGTAGCCTGCGGATATGACAAGAATGACAGGATGCAGGCATACGACGGCGTAAGCTTCGGATTCATCCTGGAGGGAGACAGCCGCCCTGTTGTCATGACCATTGGGCTGGAAGGCACAAACGAGTACGGCGGCAACGGCATAACCACAGACAACTCGACCAGGTTCTATGCCTATGGCGAAGGCATCGAGAGCGTCGTGTACGGAATGTTCAAGAAAAGCAAGATCAAGTCCTATGACGGGGACTACGAACAGCTTCTCACGGACTCCGGAAGGGAGATGGACAAGGAAACCATCGACAGAATCAACAGCAGCTCATACAGCAAGATGTACACCGGGCTGAACGGTGACAGCGAGTACATTATGGTGCTCAAGGCCGACAACGGTTTCGGAAGCCGCATATTCACTGCGGAATACAGGACTACCGGAGTGTTCAACCCTGTCCTTGAAAGTTACGGCTACGATGACTTCTTCGCAGCAATACAGATGAGCAAGAAGGCCCTCATCGACACGGATTGGAACTACTATGCCGTCAACCTCATGGGAAGCAAGCCTTACAGGACTTATATGGGCAAGGTCAGCGTCAATGCCAGCGATGTCCAGGAGGAAGGCATTGACATGCTGGAAATCAATGGACTTGCAGCATTGAACTTCGACCAGGAAGGAGCCGACAAGCTCCTGGCCGCATATATTCCGGGATCATCCGCGCTCCAGGGATACTACGGTCTGTTCGTGCCGCTCCTTGATCAGGATGCGATGGGAACAATCGAGGGAGACAGCGTTTTTGCAGGCTATATGCCGGAGGAACAGGCCAATGTCTATATGGTGGCCGGAATGTTCGCAGGCTGCGTCGCCGACGGATACATAGCCTTCGTGCCAAGCCCTGTGCTGATCCAGCAGGGATATACGTTCTCCTATTTCTTCCTGGGCAGCCAGACCAGCCTCTACGGCCTCTATACCGAGATGATGCTCGTGGATGCATCGAAGGATCTCGGCGAAGTGCCGGCTCAGGCCAGACAGAACACGGCTATCCTGTGGGATGCTGCCATCAAGGCAGCCAGAAACGTGAACTTCGTGGAACTTCCTGAATACTACGATTTCCAGGAGGAACTTAAGAAGGTGCTGGATATGGAGGCGGGCAAGCCAGAGAATCTCGCCATTGAAGATTAACCATCAAAACAGACAATAAATGAAAAACAAGATAATATTCATTGCGGTTTCGCTTATGGTTGCCGGCAGCTGTTCAGTCGAGGAGACCAGCGTGGTGCCGGAAGAGGCTCCGGAGCCGTCAAAGATTGCCAACGTTCCCGACAATGCTGAACACGGAGTGCTGATTGCCAAGTTCGATGCCGGTTTCGTGCCTCAGCTGGAGGCGATGGAAAGGACGGCACTGCTCACCAAATCAGCACCCGAGGCCCCGACTCCGGAATTGGAAAGCCTTTTCAACGAACTGGGAGTCATCTCATGCAGCAGAGTATTCGCGAAGGATGACAGGAATGAGAAGGAGACCAGAGCTGCCGGACTTCACAGATGGTACCTTCTCAAGTTTGACAGGGACAAGGACCTGAAGGCCGCTGCAGAGGCTCTCGCACAGGTCGCCGAAGTCAGCATTGTCCAGTTCAACAACAAGCCTGTCAGGACTTTCGATGGGCAGCGGGCCGCATTCAGGGATGAGCCGCATCCTTCGACAAAGGCTTTCACGCCGTATCCTTTCAATGACCCATATCTCTTCTGGCAATGGCATTACATCAACAATGCGGACCAGGCCATCTCCAACACATCCAGGGAGGGAGCCGATGTAAATGTTGCCCCGGCCTGGAAACTGACGGGAGGGGATCCGAGAATCATCGTGGCCGTGCTTGACGAGGGTGTGAAATACACCCATCCGGACCTTGCGGCCAATATGTGGATCAACCCGGACCCGGACCCTGAAATGAATGATATCCACGGATACAATTTCGTGGACAACTGCGACATTGAGTGGACCAGGGAGGGCAATGTGGGCCACGGAACCCACGTCGCCGGAACCATTGCCGCAGTCAACGGCAACGGTATCGGTGTCTGCGGAATCGCCGGAGGAACCGGCAAGGGTGACGGCGTCAGAATCATGTCCTGCCAGATTTTCTCCGGGGATGACTCAGCCGGAGACGCCAGGGCGGCTGTGGCAATCAAATATGCCGCAGACCACGGTGCCAGCATTCTGCAATGCTCATTCGGATTCGAAGCGGGCCAGGCCAGATACGACAATGCTTTCGAGGCTGCCAACCCGCTTGAAGTGGAGGCAATGCGCTACTTTATGAGCAAGAAGAACTGCGATGCCATTGACGGCGGTCTGATTTTCTTCTCCTCCGGCAATGAAGGAGCCCCGATGTCAGGCTACCCTGCCGCATACCGCGACTACATCTCCGTGACGGCATTCGCTCCGGACTTTCTTCCGGCCTACTATACCAACTACGGTCCGGGCTGCAATATTTCCGCCCCGGGAGGAGAAATCAATGGACATAGCGGAGGTGAGCGTGCCGCCATCCTCTCTACTGTGGTCAGCGAGATTGACGAAGCGGATTACGGCTATATGCAGGGTACTTCAATGTCCTGCCCTCACGCATCAGGCGTGGCTGCTCTCGGTCTCTCATACGCTCTCCAGAAAGGAAAGAGTTTCACCCGCGAGGAATTCCAGAACATGATTCTCACCTCGGTCAATGATCTCAACTGCTATCTTGACGATGAGGTAAAGACTACGGGAAGCACTATAAAGCTGATGGACTACTATGGCCAGATGGGAACAGGTGCAATCGACGCATACAAGCTGCTGATGCAGGTAGAGGGCACTCCTTGCCTCAATGTCCCTGTCGGAAAGGCATACAGGGCCTCTCTTGCCGGGTTCTTCGGAGGCGGAGCCAAGGACCTGACCTACATCGGAGTGGAAGTTCCGGATGAGGCCCGGGAGGCCCTGGGAATAGAGGGAACGCCAAAAATCTACGAGGGTGAACTCCAGATCAAATGCACCAGGACCGGTTGCGGAAAAATCAAGGTAAGCGCCATAGCAGGCGGCAACAGGGTCGGCTCAGATGTAGTGATGGGTGGAATACCTGTCACCAAGGAGGTCGCTATTGTTTCACGTACAAGCCAGTCCGCCAATGGAGGATGGCTGTAGAATAATCAGAACTATGAGATTATACAGAATACTGATGGGGCTCCTCATTGTCCTGGGGGTTTCCGCATCCTGTTCAAAGGACAAGAAGGTGGACAGCAAGTTGTCCGGAGAATGGGAGCTTGAGCTCCGCAATTCGGAGGCGGTAAGCGATTTCTCCGTGTATATCAATTTCCGGAAAGATGCCACTTTCACGATTTACCAGCAGATTGAGGCCTCCTACTACCAGTCCTTCAACGGGACCTGGGAAGTTGACGGCAAGACTCTGTCCGGCCTCTACAATGATGGAGCCGCCTGGGGAAGCGACTATCTGTTCGAGTTGTCATCAGACGGCAAGACTATGACGCTCAAGACCATAGCGGAGCCGACAGAGATATCGGTCTACCGGAGATGCACCATCCCGGAAGAGGTAATCAATTCCTCCCACCCGGAGGTCAAGTCATATTGAAAACAAGAAGGGGCTCCATCAGGAACCCCTTTTCAGCTATCTCACCCGCAGCGAGCGCCCGATGCGGAGCGTAGTCTTCGGAGTGATTCCGTTCAGGTTGCAGATGGCCTTCACCGTGGTGTGGTACTTGACGGCGAGGGATCCAAGAGTATCGCCGGACTTGATCTTGTGGTACTGGGCCTTGGCCAGCTCTGCGGCCTTGCGGGCCTCTTCTGCCTCGCGGGCCGCAATCTCGGCAGCACGGGCGGAGTAGGCTATGGAGTCGTCGCGCATGATGAGGTAATCCTCCTCGTCGCTTTCAGGGATATAACGGCTCGCAGCATTGAGATACCTCTTCTTGAGAATGAAAAGGCGATGCCTCAGAATGCCGGTCTCAAAATCGATAAGCCACTGAGGGTCAAAGGCGTAGCCCATATACCTCACCTCGAAGTGAAGATGTGCGCCGGTAGAGCGGCCGGTGGAGCCGCCAAGACCGATGACATCCCCGGCCTGTACCCAGTCTCCAGGGACGACATTGCGCTTCGAAAGATGGCCGTAGAATGTCTCGAGTCCGTTCTCATGCCTGATAATCACCAGATTGCCGTAGCCGCGGAAATATTTCGAAACCCTGACCTTGCCGGAAAATGCGGCCTTGACCGGAGTCCCCATCGGTAAAGGAAGATCCACTCCCATATGGCCCCTTCCGCGCCTGTAGCCGAAAGGAGAATAGACCTTCGTCTGGTAAGGGCAATGATATTCGCTCAATGAATCGACCACCCAGATGGAAATATCCTCATTGATGGCATGGCCGGCCGCTCCGTATGGATTCGGCTTGTCCTCGTCCCAGTATTCATTGAAAATCTGCGACTGCATCACTGCCGAAGGATCCTTGTAATAGCGCCAGGTATAATTCTCAAGCAGGAGAATCTTGATGGCCGGATTGCCGGTGTCCAATGTGTCGATGGCCGTGGCGGAGGAAGGGTCAATGGACCTTACCGGCTGGAGAGCAGGTCTAGGGACCAGCATTTCAGCACGGCTCATGGAAATAAGTGTATCGAGATGCGGGGTCTTGTCCTGCCCGGCCGCATTGAGTGTCATCATCATGGCAAGGGCAAGTGCCCCGCCTGCAAATACTGTAAACTTCATAAACTACAATGTCGCTCCGAATCTTGTAAAAAGAATGTCCTTGACCTCTTCAATCCTCTTTTCGAGCAATTCAGACGAGGTGGCCTCGCATATGAAGCGGAGATAAGGCTCGGTATTGGAAGGGCGGATATTGAACCACCAGTCGCTGAACTCCACTCTGTAGCCGTCGAAATCCATCATTGCCGTAGGCTTCTGGAGAGCGGTGAAATGGTCGCGGATGGCATCCATCGCCCCCTTCTTGTCCTCGACGCGGAAATTGATCTCGCCGGAATTCTCATAGCCGGCAATGCGGCCGATGAGCTGGCTGAAGCTTATCCCCTTCCTTTTCATTGAGGCCAGCACCCTGAGCACCAGGATGGAAGCGAGGAGTCCGCTGTCCGAGTAGAAGAAATCCCTGAAGTAGTAATGGCCGGCAAGCTCGCCTCCCCAGACGCCGTCCAGTTCACGAAGCTTGCGTGCGGCATTGGCGCGGCCCACCTTCCAGGTGAACATCTCCGCACCCATCGGCTCGAGGTACTCGCCCACAGCCTTCGAACTGCGGATATCCTGAACCACAATGCCTTTCTCTCCCCTCTCGTCAATGAAATAATGACCCAGAAGGGCGATGATGAGGTCCGGTGACACGAACTTTCCGGTCTCGTCCACGAACATAACCCTGTCGGCATCGCCATCATAGATAACGCCGGCATCGGCACCGGTCTTCTTCACGAGCTCCTCGAGGGCTACCACATTCTTGTGCACCAGCGGATTGGGCTCGTGATTCGGGAATGTGCCGTCCATGTCGTCGAAAATATACTCTGGAGCATCCCCGAAAATCTCCTTTGCGAAGAGGGTGCTCATTCCGTTGGAAAGGTCGAAGGCCAGTTTCAATCCTGAGAGATCCGGCTTGTAGCCGAGCAGGAAATCCAGATAATCCTTGCGGATATCCTTCTGATGCACAGAACCTTTCTTCTCCGCAAGCGGAGTTTCCCTGCCTTCCTTTATCCACTGCTCTATCTGGCCGAGACCATTGTCATAGCCGACCGGAAGGGCATTGGCGCAGGAAACCTTCATTCCGTTGTACTCCTTCGGGTTATGGGATGCGGTAATCTGGACGGAAGCGTCGAAACCGTACTTGGCGGTTCCGAAATACACCATCGGGGTAGTGCTGAGGCCAATGTCGTAAACATCGGCGCCCGCATCGGTGATGCCCTTCAGAAGATATTCGTGAATCTCATCCGAGGACACGCGGCAGTCCCTGCCCACGAGGACCTTGTCCGTTCCGAGAAGTGAAGGAAGGAATGCGCCCACCCTGTAGGCTGTATCCTTGTCGAAATCAACGTTGTAGATTCCCCTTATGTCGTATGCGTGAAATGCTCCCATGACTATCTGATTTTGGATTTGTAATGAGTGGAAACCTTGCCTGTGGCTATGTTGACCAGTTTCCTGGCAATGATTTTCTTCCTTATCGGAGCCACGTGGTCCACGAACATGTCTCCGTCAAGATGGGACATCTCGTGCTGGATCATGCGGCAGGCGAACTTGTCAAAGACCTCGGTCACCTTCTCACCTGCCTCGTTGTAATACTCCACTGTCATGGATGCAGGACGGCTCACGTCGCAATAAACACCCGGAATGCTGAGGCAGCCTTCGGAATAGACAGTGGTCTTTTCACTTTCCTCCACTATGACCGGATTGATCATGGTGCGGACGAAATTCTCAAGATAAGGATAGACATCCGTCATTCCTGTGCCGTCCACGATGAGCACTCTGCGGCTCACGCCAATCTGAGGAGCGGCAAGTCCGCATCCCTCGGATGATTTCAGCGTATCCTTGAGGTCCTGCACCAATGTGGCGAGGCCCTCCTTGTCATTGAGGTCGAAGTCCTGAGCCTTTGCCCTGAGGACATCTGAACCATATAGATAAATCGGTTGTATCATAACTTTGTCTGTTTTTTATCTCTTTCTGCCCTTGCGGGAACTGTTTGAGGACAGGGTCTGCGGAATCGAATCCGGCAACGGGCAGGCAGTATTGCCATTCGTCCTGTCCAGATAGCTCTGGAGAATGATGGCGGCGCTGATCCTGTCCACAGACTCCTTGTCCCTGCGCTGCGATGCCTTCATTCCCCCGTCGATCATCGCCCTGTGAGCCAGCACCGAGGTGAACCTCTCGTCCTCCAATGTCACCGGGATGTCCGGGAATGTCTTCGAGAGATATTTCAGGAAGGCATCCACGTCAGCCGCGGCCTCGGAAGGCTTCCCGTCCATATTGACCGGATATCCTACCACAAATCTGACAATGGTCTCCGTTTCGGCATATTTTTTCAAATAATCCATTATCTTTGCACTCTGTACTGTTTCAAGGGCAGAAGCAAAAATCCGGAGAGGGTCGCTGACCGCCAGCCCTATCCTCTTCCTGCCGAAATCAATGCCGATGATTCTGTCCATAACGTGCAAAGTTAAAAAAAACGCTGCTTATGTCCAAACAGGGGCACACTCCCAAAGTTGAGCATTTCAGAATTTCGCTCATAGACGACCAGTCCCACAAGCAATTGTGGGTCATGAGGTTTTCACGTACAGGCCTGTTCGTGGTCATCCTTTCCACCATCACAGTGATACTTGCGGTTTCCTGGTCCGTCATTGCCTTCACCCCGCTCAAAACCTTCATTCCGGGATATCCTGATGCGCACACCAAGAGGGCTGCCATCAACAATGCCATCCGCATCGACTCCCTGCAGAACGTGATCCACACCTGGATGTTCTACACGGACAATCTCAAGAAAGTCATAGCGGGCGAGGACCCGGTGAGGATAGACAGCATCATCAGGAACGTTGCGGCATCTGAAAAGGTCGCCGCCGCGGATGCCGCCAGGAGTGATTCCCTGCTCCGGGAGGATGTCAGGAAAGCCGAGCAGTTCGGCCTCAGCCAGGGAGCCGAAAGAAAGCTTCCGATAGAGGGGCGGCATTTCTTCACCCCTCTCAAAGGCGTGGTCTCCCAGGGATACGACCCTCTCCTGCACCCTTACATCGACATAACGGCACCGGCAAACTCGGTGGTGATGTCGGTTCTGGACGGCACTGTGATCAATGCCGGATGGAGCGACGACTCAGGATACACGATACAGATCCAGCATAGCGACGACATCATCTCGATATACAAGCACAACCAGAAACTGCTCAAGAAGACGGGAGACAAGGTTGTCGCCGGCGCACCGGTGGCCCTCGTCGGGAACACCGGCTCCCTCACTACCGGAGACCATCTCCATTTCGAGCTCTGGTACAGGGGCGAAGCAGTAGATCCTACCAAATACATCAACTTCTGACAGGAATGGACAAGAAGAGACATATTGCGATTCTCGGTTCCACCGGCTCAATCGGCAGGCAGGCCCTGGATGTTGTAAGGCAGCACAGGGACCTTTTCGAGGTGGAGCTTCTGACAGCCAACAACAGCGACGACCTTCTCATCGAACAGGCTCTGGAGTTCAATCCGAATGCGGCGGTGATCTGCAATGAGGACAAGTACCGGAAGGTGGCGGACGCTCTCCAGCCGAAGGACATCAAGGTTTTCGCAGGGATGGATTCGGTCTGCAGCCTGGTCGGAGCGGATGACATTGACATAGTCCTGACCGCATTGGTGGGATTCAGCGGCCTCAGGCCGACAATAGCGGCAATAAAGGCCGGAAAGGTAATCGCTCTCGCCAACAAGGAGACCCTGGTGGCCGGCGGCAGTGTCGTGATGGACCTCGCACGCAAATACAGGGCTCCGATTATCCCGGTGGACTCGGAGCACTCGGCCATTTTCCAGTGCCTTCTAGGGGCCGGGGAGAACAGTTTCACCCGCATCCATCTGACAGCATCCGGAGGTCCGTTCCGCACCTGGGACAAGGCCAGGATGGCTGAGGCCACGAGAAAGGAGGCCCTGAAGCATCCGCAGTGGAATATGGGAGCAAAGATCACAATAGACTCCGCCACAATGATGAACAAGGGATTCGAGATGATAGAGGCCTGCTGGCTCTTCGATACCGACCCGTCGAAAATCAACATTGTCGTGCACCCGCAGTCCATCATCCACTCGATGGTGGAGTTCAAGGACGGGGCCATAATCGCCCAGATGGGTCATCCGGACATGCGCGAGCCCATCCAGCTGGCGCTGAGTTTCCCTGAAAGGCTGAGTCTGGACAACAGGAAACTGGACTTCGCCGCCCTCGGGACCCTGACGTTCGAGCGGCCTGACCCGGACAGATTCCCCTGTCTCGGCATAGCATACGATGCAATGAAAAAGGGCGGGAACATGCCTTGCGTGATGAATGCTGCCAATGAGGCGGCCGTGGCGGCGTTCCTGGCAGACAAGATCAGGTACTACGATATCCCGGACATCATCTCCAGATGCATGGACAGCATAGAATTTGCAGGGCAGCCGGGGCTGGAGGACATTTTCGCCTCCAATGAGGAAGCCTTCGCCAGGGCGAAGGACATGTGCGGCCTGTAGGGCCTGACAAACTATTTTTCAGATGACAGTCTTATTACAGATTTTACAGGTATTCATAGCCCTTTCGCTTCTGATTGCCATTCACGAAGCGGGGCATTTCATATTTGCAAGGCTCTGCGGAACCAGGGTTGACAAATTCTTTCTCTTCTTCGACGCCGGTGGTGTAAAACTCTTCAGCACCAAGACAACCGGCTGGTTCACAAGGCTTTTCCCGAAAATGAAGGAGGCGGAGACCGAATACGGCATCGGCTGGCTCCCGATCGGAGGATATTGCAAGATCAGCGGAATGATAGACGAGTCCTTCGACATCGACTCGATGAAGCAGGAGCCGAAGCCCTGGGAATTCCGTTCAAAGCCGGCCTGGCAGAGGCTGCTGATAATGCTCGGGGGCGTGCTGTTCAACTTCATCTTCGCCGTCATCGTCTATATTTTCATAATGGATAAATGGGGACAGAACTATATTCCGAACTCGGAAAGCCGGATTTATGCCAGTTCTCTTGCCGAGGACCTCGGCTTCAGGACCGGCGACCGGATTCTCGACTTCGACGGCTATGTTCCCGAGGATTTCCTGAATCTCCAGTCAGACCTGGCCAGGAGGAGCGTCGATGTGGCCACGGTGCTCAGGGACAATGACACCGTCCGCATCTACATGGACCGCAGCCGCATCGGGGAAATCATCAGCACCCCGATGGTGTTCGATCTCGCCCTCCCGTTCATTATCAAGGACATAGCTCCGGAATCGGCCAATTCGGAATCAGGACTGATGCCGGGGGACAGAATCATTGCCATCGACTCCTGCAGGACGGATTATTTCCAGGATGCAGCGAGGGTTCTTGACGGATGCACGGGGAAAACCGTGCCCGTAAGCGTCCTCAGAGGCAGCGACACCCTCAGTTTCAATCTGGACATCAGCGAGGACGGCAAGATCGGAGTCTTCCTGGACTCTCCCTACCGCAGGAAGGAATACAACTTCTTCCAGGCCATACCGGCCGGCATCAGGTACAGTTTCGAAACGCTCAAGGGATACATTCAGGATCTGAAGCTCGTGTTCACTCCCAAGACCAAGGCCTACAAGTCAGTCGGGAGCGTCATCACCATAATGCAGGTGTTCCCTGAAAAATGGAACTGGTTCCGCTTCTGCCACCTTATAGCCATCATCTCCATCATGCTGGGAGTGATGAACCTGCTGCCGATTCCGGGCCTGGACGGAGGCCATGCAATGCTGCTCTGCTATGAGATCGCGACCGGCAGAAAGCCTAGCGACAAGTTCCTCATCATTGCCCAGGCCATCGGGATGGTCCTTCTTCTGGCATTGATGATCCTGGCTCTCGGCAATGACATCGGCAGGCTGCTGAGATAAGGCTCTTCCCTCAGGCAGCAAGATGTCGCCCCGCCTCCTCCACATTTCAAGATAACATTATAAATATCAATAACTTACACACATCATGAGAACAAAAGGATTCATTACGGCATTGGCCTCGGCGGTCATCATCCTCGGCGGATGCAAGGGCAACGGCACCCTGCTTCCCAATGTCAGCGGCAAGGCCGGCGAGATAATTGTCGCAATGGACAAGAACGAGTGGGAAGGCAATCTGGGTTCGGCCACGAGGGAAATCCTGGCAGCCGACTATCCTCTCCTCCCGCAGCAGGAACCGCTTTTCTCGCTTTCAAATGTGCCTGTCAGCGGATTTGCGGACCTGTTCAAGGTTCATCGAAACCTGCTTTTCTTCAACATATCAGCCTCCGACAAGAGCGGAGTGGTGTATAAGAACGATGTCTGGGCCCATCCTCAGTGCGTAATCCAGGTAACAGCCCCGACCAGCGATTCCGCAGCGGTGATTCTCAGGGAGAACAGCGAGAGGATCATCAATTCATTCGAGCAGGCCGAGAGGGACAGAATAATTGCAAATTCAATACGTTACGAGGAGCACAGCATTCCTCCGGCAGTGAAGGAGATGACCGGCGGCTCACCGCATTTCCCTACCGGATTCAAGCTCCGCAAGAAGACTTCCGACTTCCTCTGGATTTCGGATGACAAGCAGTATGTCACCCAGGGAGTGTTCATTTACAGATATCCGGCTGCGGAGAATGACAATTTCTCGCTTGAGAACATCATAGCCCACAGGAACGCCGCTCTCAAGGAGAACGTGCCGGGAATGTTCGAGAACACATATATGATAACGAGCGACGCCGTGACTCCGGAGGTGAGCTACATCCGTTTCCGCGGCCGCCAGTTCGCCGAGACCAGAGGCCTCTGGGAGGTTTACAATGATTTCATGGGCGGTCCCTTCGTATCCCATTCATTCTACAGCAAGGACGGCCGTTACATCATTGTCCTCGACGGCTTCGTATATGCTCCAAAGTTCGACAAGCGCCAGTATCTGAGGCAGGTGGAGGCCATAATGTACTCCTTCGAATGGGAGAAGGAAGATGAGGAGGGTGATGGAAATAAATAAAAATCGGCAAAAATATTTTGCGGTGTAGAAAATAATATATACCTTTGCATTCCGTTTAATCGCTACGTGTGCTTGAACGGGGGATCCGGTGGGTTCGTATAACGGTTAGTACTCAAGATTTTCATTCTTGCAATAGGAGTTCGATTCTCCTACCCACTACTAAATAATAAAAAATAAAAAACAATGGCAAATAACGCATCTGCAAAGAAGTGCATTCGCCAGAGCGAAAGGCACAGATTGCATAATAGGTATTATGCGAAGACTACAAGAAACGCTATCCGTGCGATAAGGAACACGACAGACAAGAAGGCTGCCGAGGCCAGCGCACCGAAGGTTTACGCAATGATTGACAAGCTCGCCAAAGTGGGCATCATCCACAAGAACAAGGCAGCCAATCTCAAGAGCGGAATAGCACTCTACATCAACAAGCTCGCCTAACCGCGGGCTCCCGATGGAGACGGGATGTGGCGCAGTTGGCTAGCGCACTACGTTCGGGACGTAGGGGTCGTGCGTTCGAGTCGCATCATCCCGACCAGATATCAGAGGGTGACCGGAAGGTCATCCTCTTTTTTTGTATTGAAAATCAGAGATGTAATCGGCTCTTCCGGATGGCCGTTCCGTATTTTTTCCGTATATTTGCGGCCTTGACGCAAAAATATAAACACGGACTATGATTGTAATGAAATTCGGCGGGACATCGGTGGCGGACTGTGCAGCCATTACCCGCACCATCGGCATTGTAGAGAGCAAACTCCAGCAGAGACCTATTGTTGTCGTATCGGCATTGTCAAAGGTCACGGACCTTCTGTACAAGATTTCCGACAAAGCCAGGGGAAAGGACAATGAAGGTGCGGCGGACCTCCTCAGACAGCTCAGGGAGCGCCATCTCAACCTCGCTGCGGAGCTCATCCCGGACAATGCTGAAATCCTCGCCGACGCCTGCGCCAGAGTCAACCGTCTCTGCGACAATCTGGAATATTTCGTCAATGCGGTCTGCGCCCTCGGAGAACTTTCCGACCGGAGCAAGGCCGTGATCATCGGCAACGGAGAATATCTCTCCTCCAGCATCATCTGCTGCGCAATGAACGCCAGGGGCATCAGGACCCGGCTGATGGACTCCAGGAAGATGATCATCACCGACAACAATTTCCTGAAGGGAGAACCTCAGACAGAGGAGATTGTAAAGAATGTCAGCCGCGAGGTAGCGGAAGCCTACACTGAGGACATGGACGCGGTGATCACCCAGGGATTCGTGTCGGCTACGGCTGAAGGCGAGCCTACAGTGCTTGGCCGCGGCGGCTCTGACTACACGGCTTCCCTCATCGGAATGTCTGTGGATGCGGAGGTCATCGAGATCTGGACCGATGTGGACGGAGTCAAGACGGCGGACCCGCGCAAGGTGGAGAATACTCTCAGCCTCGACAGGATATCGTTTGAGGAAGCTGCCGAGATGGCCCATTTCGGAGCGAAGGTGCTCCATCCGATGACCATTGAGCCTGCAGTGAAGAAGAACATCCCGATTTACGTGCTCAACTCGATGAACCCTTCCGGAAAGGGTACTGCCATCCTCCAGAGCAGCTTTATCGAAGATGGTGTCAAGTCCGTTTCCAGCAAGAGCAACATACTGGTTATCAATATCTTCTCTACCAAGATGATCAATGTGGCCGGCTTCCTCATGCACGTGTTCGAGATTTTCAGCCGGAACAATGTCTCCGTCGATCTCATCAGCACATCCGAGGCCACCATTTCAGTGACGGTGGATGCCGGCTCGCAGAACATAGAGAAGGTGGTGGAGGAACTCTCGACATTCGCAGAGGTTGTTGTGGACAGCAACAAGGCCCAGGTCAGCGTCATCGGAAAGAACCTGGACAATGTGAACGGCCTCCTCGAGAAGACATTCGCCCCGCTCAAGGGCTACAAGATCTATATGATTTCACAGGGCTCGTCCTATATCAACATAAGCTTTGTCGTGGACAGGGAATCGCTTGACAACATCGTTTCCCTCATACACAGGAACATTTTCGGCTGAATCCCCGGCTGAGCAATCCTAAACAAGATGAAACGGGCTTCACTCATCCGGACCTGCATATCGCTGGTGCCGATCATAGTTCTGGTAATACTTCTCTCCCTGAATATCGGCATATTCGGCAGCGATTCCATTCTCGGTGCCAGCCAGGTCGCCCTGCTCTTCTCGGCGGGCATCTGCGTCTGGCTCGCGATGTGGCTGTTCAAGAAGCCCTGGAAGGACTTTGAGGCGGCCATCAGAAGCAACATCGGCGACGTCACCACCGCCATTGTCATCCTCTTCCTCATCGGAGGAATCTCGGGAACCTGGACAATGAGCGGAACCGTGCCTTCATTGATCTACTACGGCGTGAAGATCATTTCTCCGAAGATTTTCCTTGTCACAGCCTGCCTCATCTGCGCCCTTGTGTCCGTGATGATAGGCAGTTCGTGGACCACCATCGCCACCATCGGAGTGGCATTGCTCGGAATAGGCAAGGCATTGGGATTCAGCGAGGGAATGATCGCCGGAGCCATCATATCCGGAGCCTATTTCGGAGACAAGATTTCCCCGCTCTCGGACACTACAGTAATGGCGTCGTCCATAGCCGGGACTCCCCTTTTCCAGCATATCAAGTATCTGATGTTCACCACTGTACCTTCATTCGTGATAACATTGGTGATTTTCCTGGTGCTTGGATTTCTCCATACCGGGAACGCCCCTGCGCAGATATCCATATACACGGAGACATTGGCATCGAAATTCAACATTTCGCTGTGGACATTGACGGTGCCGGTTCTGACGGGAGTGATGATAGCACGGAGAATGCCGGCCCTGACTGTGCTCGGACTGTCGATTCTCATTGCCGCAATCTGCGCATTGATCCTGCAGCCGCACATCATCAGCGAAATCGGAGAGAATACCCTGGAGGCCCTCGGTGTCGGCGGCCAGAGCAGGGCAGGAGTCATGTTCACAGGCATCGTCAAGACCATATATGACTCAGTATCAGTCAATACCGGAGTCAAGGACGTAGATACTCTGGTCTCTTCGAGGGGAATGCTCGGCATGCTGAACACCGTCTATCTCATCATCTGCGCGATGTGTTTCGGAGGCTGCATGAAGGCCAGCGGAATGCTTCACCACCTGGCTTCCCTTCTTCTTCCGATGACAAAGAACAGGGTCGGCCTGGTAGGTTCGACTGTAGCGACCGGAGTGGCGCTCAACGGGCTGATTTCCGACCAGTATCTTTCCATAATCCTGACCTCGGACATCTACAAGGATATATATGCGAAGCGGGGGTACGAGAGCCGGCTTCTGAGCCGCGCCGTGGAGGACTCGTCGACCGTGACCTCTCCTCTCTTCCCGTGGAGCAGTTGCGGAATGACCCAGGCGACAATACTGAGCGTATCCACCATCACCTACCTGCCGTTCTGCTTCTTCAACATAATCAGCCCGCTGATGAGCATCTTCATTGCAATGACGGGCTACAGGATTTTCAGGAAGGCCGATTAGGGTCAATGCCCTTGCGCCAGAAACGGGCGGTGATGTCGTCCACTGTCCGGGTGCCGTCCGCATTGTGAAGAATGCGGTAGAGACGCTGATTGGTAGTGGTCTTGTTCAGAGGGCCGCAGGAAGGGCGGAAAGGCCCAATTTTCACATAATCGAAAAGTTCCCAGACATCCTCCTCAACGCTTTCCCTTCCGGAATATAATCCGAGAGCCAGGGAGGGATAGGCCCGGCGCACATAATTGGCCGCGGACATCAGGGCGGCGTGGTCATTGCCCTCGCCCAGGAAGAGGAAGCAGTTTATGCCGAAATTTCCTGCAATGAGGGAGTCGATGGCCTCCGGCGTAAGTTCCACACCCACGTCACGTCTCAGAAAAGGAGAATGGCAGCCTTCACAGAGACCGGTGCAGTTCGATATGTCAATGGCCAATGTGAGCCTGTCGGGAATCTCCTCAAGGACCACATTGGTCATTTCAGGTACGTATTTAATCATATTGTACTATCGCGTGAAAACTATTCAGCCACGTAGAACCTGTGCGAAGCCTCCTCCTGACGCATCTCGCTGAATGAGGACACGCGCTTCAGATATCCGATGACCCTGGTCAGATAGTCCAGATTGCGGCTGCCGCATTTAGGGCATACGTCAAGGGTATCCTTGCTGATGTAGCCGCATTCGTTGCATACCGTATTGCGGCAGTTGAATGTGAAATAGTTCGTTCCGTAATGCGCTGCCACCTTGAGGAGCTGACGGTACTGGTCCTTGCCGAGGTGCTCCGCAATGTTCATGTGCAGGGCTGAACCGCCGTCAAGATACTTGACATAGTCCTCTCCGTGCATCTTGAACTTGTCAATCATCGAAAGTGACTCATCCTCAGGGTTGTAGAAGTAGGAGCTGTACATATTGTGCTTAGGCGAGACGAAGAATCCGTCCTTTGCATCCCACTTGTAGTTCTTTCCTGAAAGGTTCTCTCCCGGCACGAACTCGGTGTTGAACATCGCATCCTTGGTCCTGTCCTTGCGGTTGGCCACGTTGATGGTCTCGAGGATGGTGTTCACGAACTCCTTGTACTCGTCGTTAGGAGAAATAGTGAGACCGAGGAACTCGGCAGCATCTGTAAGGCCATTCACACCGACGGTAAGATACTGCTTGCGCATATCGATGAAGCCGGCCTTGTAAACGTCGAGCATGTCTGCCGCGAGGAAGTCCTTGATAATCTCGTTGAATGCGTTCTGATACTTGTGCACCTTCTGGGTCATCTCGCTGATCTCTTCGTCAATGGCCTTGTAGAGCTCGGCCCTGTCGTATTTGAGGTCGGCTGGAACCGGCTGGCCTGCAGGGAGTTCCACATTGAGAGCCTCCTTGAAGTACTTCCTGGCGGCAATCTGGATGATACGGTTCAGGTTTATTGTCATCACGGACTTGGAACCGGTAGCCACCGAAGCAGTACCCATCGAGTACTGGTGGGTGGTGTGGTTGTGGTCAGCATCCGAGGTATCCAGGTCTGTGAGGGAGTTGCGCAGACGGCAGCAGCTTGAAAGGCTGTCCGGGCTGTTGGAAAGGTAGCAGAAGAAGCTGTGTCCCTTCGCCCACATCTCGGCCGTGAAGTCGGCATACTCCTTATCCGCGAAATCGTCTCCGCCGTCGGTAAGCAGGGCCATGGTCTCCACCGGGAAGGTGAGGATGTAGTTGTTCCTCTCCTCATTGAACCAGTTCATGAAATGCTTCTGGAGCCAGGAGAGAGTCTCCCACTTCGGCTTGGAGCCGTCCGGGAAGGTGAATTCGCCGAATACTCCGCGGAAATAAGGCTCGTCGAAGTAGCCGATGTTCCAGAACACGGTCTGGTATCCTCTGTTGCCCGCAGGCATGTTCATGGAGTGCACGACCTGCTGGAAATAATTGTCGATGACCTTGACGAGAGTACGCTTCTTGAGATTGTTCTCCACCACCTCGTCGAGACGGGTCAGGTAGTCGTCGCCATAGTCCTTCCTGATGAAGTAGTCGAAATACATCAGGAACTCAGGAGTGGCCACGGCTCCCATGAACTGTGAAGACACCGAGTAAACAAGGTTGATGAACTCGCCGCAGAAGGACTTGAGGTCGGTAGGGGCTATGGACACGCCGCCGAGCTCCCTGAGGCCGCTCTCGAGGAAAGGATACATGGTGATGGCCACGCAGTAAGGATAGCCGGGAGTTCCGCTCTCGTCGTGCTTGTAGAGAACGTGGCTCTCAAGATCCTCGATGTACTGGTCGGCAAGCTTCCTGCCGTACATCGCCTTGATCTTGTCCTTCATGATGTAGCGGTTCTGCTTGATGTTGTTCTCCTTGTAGAGCTCCTGGCCGAGTGTCACGATGTTCTTGCGGGTGACATTGGCATTGGCGTCGAACTTGGAGCCGGTGGCGGCGTTCGATGCCTTGATATAGTCGCGGATGAAGTCTCTCTTCTTGCGGAGGTCGAGACCCTGGTCGAATTTCTCGATGTAGGCCAGGGCAACCTTCTTGTTGATGGACATCAGGGACTCGACCACCTGACGCCTGATCTCGCGGCTTGAAATCTGGTCGTAGATATAGAGGTTGTCCACGACAGAAACGACCACTTCCTCAGGGCATTTCTCCCCGGCGGTCTTGTACGCTTCGCGGATTCCGCGCATCAGCTTATCCTTGTCAAACTCCTCGACAGAGCCATTAGTCTTCCTTACGTCCATTGCGTGAATATATTAATGATTTTAGTATTATCGGTAAGAATTGCGGTATGCAGATACTTGCTGCAAATGTAGAAACTTTGGCCCCCATATCAAAAGAAAACGGAGATTAAAGTTTTCAACATAGTTTTTGACAAATGGCGCCCTGCTGCCGCAGAACGCCATCCGTCAAAATAACAAAAATGCTATGTATTTAATATTCAATACTATACAAGAATATATCTCAGGATGAAAAGAAGGGCCAGAATCCACATCATCACCGAAATCTTCCTGAACTTGCCGGAGATGGCATTGAGAAGCACGAATGATATCATACCGAGCATGATTCCGTCGGAGATGCTGTATGCGAGAGGCATGAGAAGCATTGTGACGAAGGCCGGGATTGACTCTGAATAGTCGCCCCAGTCAATATCCTTCACAGGACTCATCATCATCACACCGACAATGAAGAGGACCGGTCCGGTTGCTGCGCCCGGGATGGCAAGGAAGATTGGAGAGAAGAAGAGGGCGACAGCGAAACAGAGGGCGATTACGAATGAGGTAAGTCCCGTGCGTCCGCCTTCCGATACTCCTGAAGCGCTCTCGATATATGTGGTGGTCGTGCTGGTTCCGAACATCGCGCCAGCCACGGTGGCCACAGAATCGGCCATCAGCACTCTGTTGATACCGTCGACATTGCCTTTCTCATCCACCATGCCTGACTTCACGGATACGCCGACCACCGTTCCGATGGTGTCGAACATATCAATGAAAAGGAATGTGAATACCACGACGAGCATATCCCAGCTGAAGATTCTGCCCCACTCGAACTGGCAGAAAATCTCAGATATTGAAGGAGGTGTGGAGACAATGCCGCCGTAATGGGTCACGCCCATCGGGATGCCTATCAATGTAGTGGCGATGATGCCGAGAAGCATTCCTCCCCTTACCTTGGTGATGACGAGGACCGAGGTGATCACGAGGCCCGCGAGAGCCAGAATCACAGTCTTGTCACCCAGGTTCCCGAGGGTCACGGAGGTAGCCTCGCTGCTGACGATGATGCCTGCGGACTTGAGGCCGATGAAGGCGATGTAGAGTCCGATTCCGGCTCCGATCGCACGCTTGAGGTTCATCGGTATCGCATCCACGATGAGTTTCCTGACATTGGTGACCGTCAAGAGAATGAAGAGGATACCCTCAATGAAGATGGCTGTGAGGGCCATCTTCCAGGAAAATCCCATTCCCAGGCATACGGTATATACAAAGAATGCGTTCAGCCCCATTCCGGGAGCAAGTCCGAAAGGTTTGCGGGCATAGAGTGCCATCACCATCGTGCCGACAATGGCGGCGAGGGCAGTTGCGGTGAAAACCGCCGCAGTAGGCATTCCCTGGGAGGCCAGGGCGCTGAATATGCCGGGATTGACGGCCAGGATGTAGGCCATCGTGAGGAAGGTGGTAAGTCCGGCCAGAATCTCGGTGCGGACGCTGTGCTTCTTTACATCGAAGCCGAATGCTTTAGCGAGAAAAGGTGCCATGGTGTCAAATCGGAATAAGGGTCACTTGGTTTAGACTGTCAGAACACCCACTTCGCTCCAAGGCAAGGACGGCACCAGAATCCCTTTCCGGTACCGAAATCGTATGAAAGCTCGATCTCGCCTCCGACATTGAGATTGTCGACACCGAAATGCCTGCCGACATTGTACCAGAGCTGCGGCTCGGTAAGGAATACGATATCGGAAGTCTCTGCCTTGGTCCAGTCACGCTCTCCTTTCACGCTTGGACACACAGTATGCCGCTCCCACCAGAAATCGGCGAAGCCGCTGAACCTGAGGCCCTTCAAACCGAAGAGATCCTGCATTCCCCAGACTGCGGTGAACTGGAGAGGCACCTTGGAATGAGGGCGGCTTCCTTCAACCGGCTTGTCATAATGGATATATTTGTACAATACCTTGACGTTCAATGTATTCCTGAAATCCTTGCCGTGGATGAACCAGTCGAGGCCGAAAAGGCCGGCGTGATTGATTCCATATCCCTTGTAAACTCCTCCGTTGTATTCCACATGGAGGCTGAGAGGAGAAAGCTTGGTGTTCTGCCAGAAATTGAGGCAGCGGGCAATCTCGAAGTAAGTTCCCCTCGGGGATACTTTCTCATTGTTCACCTTCTCACCGTAATCATAATCGATGAAGAAGAAAGTGTTGCCCCATTTGTCACCGTAGAAGCCCTCGAGGGTGGTGGTGACATGCTTCCGGTCTTTTCCGAAGTCGTAGAAAACCTGAAGGTTAGTCTGCGCCTTGGCCGAAAAAGCGAAGGCAATGGATGCGGCGAGCGCAGCCAGAATTGTTTTTTTTGACATAATGTATAAGGTTTTAAGGTGTTTGCCCCTTGCGGGTATGGCCTCCGGCATTTACAGATGAAGGAGGCTTGTAACATCAACGTCTTCAGGCAGAGCCTTTCTTCCGTCAAGTTCGTCAAGTTCAATGATGAAGTTGGCATAGACAGTCCTCGGGCTGAAACGGCCGATCAGTTTCAGCGCTGCCGCAGCCGACCCGCCTGTCGCCAGCAGGTCATCGTGAAGGAGTACGACATCCTCGTCCGAAAGCGCATCCTGATGTATCGTCAGGGTATCGGGACCATACTCCTTCATATAGGTCTCCGAATAGGTTTCAGCAGGCAGTTTCCCGGGTTTGCGCACAGGGATGAAACCCGCTCCGAGCCTGTAGGCCAGGGCGGACCCCAGAATATAGCCCCTTGCCTCAAGGGACACGACCTTGGTAATCCCCTTGTCCCTGTACAATTCATATATGGTGTCCACGGTGAAGCGGAAGGCTTCCGGGTCCTTGAACAAAGTGGTAAGGTCCCAGAACAGGATTCCTTTCTTCGGGAAGTCCGGAACTGTTCTGAGACCCTTTTTCAGCAATTCGATATCCATCGGCTAGAATGAGAATTTGACCATCATCTGTACTCTGTGGTTCTCCACGGTATGAAGTCCTTCCGTGGACAGGCCGTGGGTGGTGTATGTCTTGCCGTTGCCGTACTGGGCGGCAGTGTAGTTGTACTCGAGGCCAAGGGTGAACTTGCCTGCATTGTAGCATACGGCAGGGATTACCCTCCACATCTGGTTCATGTACTTCGGAGCATTGGCGCTGAAGTAGAAGTCGGACGGATTGGCGAGTTCGTCGACAGTACCGAGGTTCTTGATATAGCCTCCCATGAGGGTGGCCTGCCACTTCTTGCCGTAACTCATTGAAGCCCAGGTGGAAGAAGTCTTGAATGGGGTATACTCGTAATGTCCGTCTTCACATTTCTCGGAGATACCGTAACCGCTCATGAGGTTCATGTGCTCTCCGCCATGGCTGAAGATGGTCTTGGCCTTCACCTCGAACATCTTGCTCTTGTACTGGAGATAGACATATGGGGACATTGTGGTAATCCTGTCGGAAACCTTGACCTGCATATCTTTGCCCTCATACTGGATTGTACCGTAGCGTCTTGGCTTGATGCTCAGGAGGTTGGTTCCGATACGGGCAAGAAAGCCATTGTTGCTCTTCAATGTGAGGCCGAGGTAGAATTCAGGCACGCAGGAATACTTGATGTAGTCTGATGTAGCCTTGTCCGGTCCCTGTGACTGGTACTGCATCTGCCAGAGAGCGGCAGCCGAGAGCATCACGTTCTTGCCGAAAGATGCGTCTGCTAGGACCTGAGGGGTACGGCTGAAGGCATTGAAAGGAGCACCTGTCTCAAGGCTGAAGACGTGAGGCTGGTCGGCAGCCATCGGATGCCAGGCCTGTCCGATCTTCATTGTCACGGCAATAGGAGTGCCGTTCTTCATCTTCATGTCATCCCAGCCGAGGGTAACGTAGGCCTGGCGGAGACGGAGCTGGGCGGCGCCGTTGATCTTCGTGGAAGATGCGGCAGTGAGTCCCGAATAGAAGTCGGTCTCGATCTTGGCTCCGAACTTGGTGCGGCCGAACTGGTATCCGGTCACGTCAAGTCCGAACCTGGAGGTCAATGACAGGAAACGGAATGAGGAAATGGCATTGAGGTCTTCTCCTGCAGCATTGAAATTATTGTCCTTTGGAGCATAGTAGAAGAGATCGCCGGTTCCTGCGCTGCTCTCCCTAGTGTCGTATGCGAAGTAATTTCTGATGAATCCGTAGAATTTGATATTGGAAGGTTTCTCGATTTTCTGTTTTGCTTCCTTTGCCGCAGGCTCTGCCGACATCCTGACGGCAGGCATTGCCATCATTGCGGCAAGCGACATCATTATTGCGATTCTTTTCATTGTCTTAAGTGTTAAATTCCTATGAATATGAGGATTGCATAGCTCAGCACAAAGCCGATCACGCCGATGATGAGACCCACCTTGGTCATATCCTTGACCTGAATCAGTCCGGTGGAGTGGGCAATGGCGTTAGGCGGCGTACTGATAGGGAACAGCATGGCGAACGATGTGGAGAGGGCTACGCCGATGATGAGGGCGCGGGCTCCGCCGACAGGGTCGAGGAGTTCTCCCATTCCCACTCCCACTGCGCAGAGAATAGGCACGAGAAGGTTGGCCGCTGCGGAGTTCGCGATGAAGTTCGAAAGCAGGTATGCGATGAATCCCGAGAGGAGAAGCACCACGAGCGGTGAGAATGATGCGAACGGAATGGACTCCACGAGGTTCTCGGCGAGGCCTGTCTTGTTCAATGCGATACCGAGTGCGAATCCTCCGGCGACCATCCAGAGCACGCTCCAGTCGATTTCGCGGAGATCCTCCTTGGTGATGACACCGGTGGCACAGAATACGCCGACAGGAATCATTGCGACCACATTGGCATTGATGCCTGTCACCTTGTCAAGCACCCAGAGAAGGATGGTGACGGCAAAAGTGACCCATACGATATATGTCTTGGTGTCAGGCTTCTTCGTATTCTCGATCTTGAGCTCGATCTTATCCGTGGTGAACGGGAAAATCTTCATCAGAACCACCCAGGCGATGAGGAGGATGACAATGACGAAAGGAACCATCACCATCATCCACTCGCCGAAGCCGACGCCCTGATGCATCGTCTCATTGAGATAACCGAGGGCAATGGCGTTAGGAGGGGTTCCGATAGGGGTTCCGATACCTCCGACATTGGCGGCAATCGGGATGGCGAGAGCAAGTCCAGCCATGCCTTTCTCTTCTTTCGGCAATGTCCTGAGGACAGGGGCCAGGAAGGTGAGCATCATTGCGGCGGTGGCCGTGTTGCTCATGAACATGGAGAAGAGCGCAATCACGCAGAGGAATCCGAGAAGAACGAACTTTGGCTTGGTTCCGAAAGGCTTCAGGAGCACCTTGGCCAGCTGCACGTCCAATCCGACCTTGGTGGCTGCTATCGCAAGGATGAAGCCTCCCAGGAAAAGCATGATGGTAGGATCGGCAAAGGCCGCAAGCAGGGCCTTGTAGCTCACCAGGGTTCCGAGATTGGCGGTATCCCCCGCAGTTCTCATGAAGAGAGGGCTGCTGTCGGAAATGGTGAACAGAAGGAGCACGATGATTGTCACGGAAGTGGCCCATGTAGGCAAGACCTCGAACATCCACATCAATGCGGCGAGGGCGAAGATAGCCACTGTTCTCTGTTCAATGATGGAAAGGATCGGTGTCCCGTTCTCGGCGATTCCGAAGAATGAGCGCGGCACAAACCAGAAGAAAAGGAAGACTGCAATAGCGAAAAGCAGCATTACCAGCTTCTTGACCGGAAGGCCGAGCGCAGGTTTTACGGTTTCAGTTGCCATTACGAATAATGTAATATTATTGATTAATTTTTATTGTTACGTTTCAACAAAATGCAAATGTAAACAATTAATGCTACAATCCAAAACCATGAACGAAAAAGGAAACGGGCGGAAAGATGAAACCTCCCGCCCGCCGGTATTGAACTGCAGTATCAATGGTATCAGATCACGCCCTGTGCGAGCATGGCCTCGGCCACCTTCATGAAGCCGGCGATGTTGGCGCCCTTCACGTAGTTGATGTAGCCGTCAGGCTGGGTTCCGTACTTCACGCAGGCTGCGTGGATGGAATCCATGATGCCGTGGAGCTTCTCGTCCACCTCTTTGGCTGTCCAGCTGATATGCATTGCGTTCTGAGTCATCTCGAGACCTGATGTGGCAACTCCGCCGGCGTTCACGGCCTTTCCAGGGGCGAACATGATGCCGGCCTTCTGGAATGCCTCGATTGCGCCAGGCTGGCAGCCCATGTTGGACACCTCAAGACAGCACCATGTACCGTTGGCGATGAGCTCCTGAGCATCCTCGGCAGCCATCTCGTTCTGGAATGCGCAGGTCATTGCAATGTCGCACTTGACTGTCCAGGCCTTCTTTCCAGGAATGAACTGGGCGTCAGGGAACTTCTCGGCGAACGGAGCGACGACGTCATTGTTGGAAGCCCTGAGCTCGAGCATGTAGTCGAGTTTCTCCTTAGTCATTCCCTCAGGGTTGTAGATGCATCCGTCAGGACCGGAGATTGCAACCACCTTTGCACCGAGCTCGGTAGCCTTTACGCAGACACCCCAGGAAACATTGCCGAAGCCGGAAACTGCGATAGTCTTGCCCTTTACATCGAGATTTGCATCGTGGTGGTGAAGCATGTGCTCAAGGAAGTAAACAGCGCCGAAGCCGGTAGCTTCAGGACGGATGAGAGAGCCTCCGAAAGGAAGTCCCTTTCCGGTGAGCACGCCGTTGTGCTCGCGGGTAAGCTTCTTGTACATTCCCTCGAGATAGCCGATCTCGCGGCCGCCTACTCCGATGTCACCTGCAGGAACGTCCATGTCCGGACCTATGTTTCTCCAGAGCTCAAGCATGAAGGCCTGGCAGAAACGCATGATCTCAGCGTCGGACTTGCCCTTCGGGTTAAAGTCGGAACCACCCTTTCCGCCACCCATAGGCAGGGTTGTGAGGGCATTCTTGAATATCTGCTCAAATCCGAGGAATTTGAGTATGGACGGGTTCACCGAAGGGTGGAAGCGGAGGCCGCCCTTATATGGACCGATGGCATTGTTGAACTGGACCCTGTAGCCGGTATTGGTCTGAATCTCACCGTTGTCGTCAACCCAGGTGACGCGGAATGTGAGGATTCTGTCCGGCTCCACGAGCCTCTCAATAATCTTGGCGTCTTCAAACTCCGGATGCTGGTTGTAAACATCCTCAATAGACTCAAGCACTTCACGTACGGCCTGGAGATATTCCTTCTCCGCAGCGTACTTGGCCTGAAGTTTGGCCATGATTTCTTCTGTTCTCATTTTTTTGATTATCTGTTTTAATGTTGGTTGTGTTCTATTCCTCCTGCCTCACTTCCCAGGTAGAGCCGCTGCGGAGGAGTTCGTCCACAGAGGCTAACCTGACCCTGGACTTGACGTCCTCGACCTGACGGCTCACTTCAGCATCGTAATTCGGCGCAGCCACATCCCTTATGACACCGAGAGCCACAGGGAAATCAGGATATTTCATCTCGGCAATCATTGTCTGGAGTCCGAGATTGTCCACTGAAGGGTCGTGTGTGAGAATGTCATCCTCAGTGTAGCCGTCCTGACCTATGGTCACCACCTTGAGCTTCATGTCCTCGAGCACAATGCCCTTGTCCCGGTTCCTGCCGAATATCATCTTCTCTCCCCTCTTGAGGAAAAGAAGTCTGTCAGCCTTGTTCTCCCGGTCGGAGAGCTCGGCGTGGGAGCCGTTGTTGAAGATTACGCAGTTGACGAGGAATTCCATCACAGATGTTCCTGAATGCCTGGCCGCCTCCAGCATTATCTCCTGATTCAGAGCGAGTTCGGTATCCATGCTGCGGGCGAAGAAGCTTCCCTTCGCACCAAGCACAAGACTGCCCGGATTGAAAGGCTGCTCGACAGTGCCGTAAGGCGATGTCTTGGTGACTGCGCCCAGCCTGGATGTCGGGGAATACTGGCCCTTCGTCATTCCGTAAATCTGGTTGTTGAAGAGCATTATGTTGATATCGACATTCCTCCTGATGGCGTGGATGAAATGGTTGCCGCCGATGGCGAGGGCGTCTCCGTCGCCGCTTGCCTGCCATACGCAGAGTTCCGGATTGGCAACCTTGATGCCGGTGGCAATGGCCGTTGCGCGTCCATGAATGCTGTGGAATCCGTAGGTGTTCATATAGTACGGAAGGCGGGAGGAACATCCGATTCCCGACACCACGACTACTTTCTCCTTGCCGATGCCCTTCTCTTCACATACCGCAGGAAGGGTTTTCTGGAGGGCGGCGAGAACCGAGTAGTCACCGCAGCCAGGGCACCATCTCACTTCCTGGTCACTCTTGAAATCCTTGAATGTATATTTTTCCATCACTTCAGGCATTTTCATTGATACAATCCACAATATCCTTCACGAGGAAGGTCTGGCCCTGGATCCGGTTGCACTGGATATATTCGTGCCCCGGATGCGTCGAGCGGAGATAAGATGCGAACTGTCCGGAATTGAGCTCGCAGACAATGATTCTGCGGAATCCGGAGAGCACCTCCTCAGTATTTCCCGGCAGCGGACAGATGAAGTCGAAATGTGCGAAGCTGACCTTCCGGCCCTCATTCCTGAGCTCCTCGAATGCACTGAGAATGTGGCCGTAAGTTCCACCCCAGCCGACAATGAGAATGTTGCCTGACTGCTCGCCCTCGACTTTGAGATCAGGTATCATGGACACGACAGCAGCTACCTTGGCAGCCCTCTCCCTGACCATAAGCTCGTGATTCTCAGGAGCATTGGAAAGCACTCCGTTGTGGTTTTTCTCAAGTCCGCCGACACGGTGCTCGAAACCCGGCATTCCCGGTACGGCCCATTTTCTGGACAATGTCCCGGCGTCACGCTCAAAAGGCTTGTATGCTTCACAGCCGGAAGGAACATAGTTCGGATGGATTTCAGGGTAATCCGACATTGACGGAATCCTCCAAGGCTCGGAGCCGTTGCCGAGGAAGCCCTCGGAAAGCATAAGCACCGGAACCATCCGCTCGAGAGCGATCCTTGCGGCCATGAAGGCCGTGTCGAAGCAATGCGCAGGTGAATGAGAGGCTATCACCACCATCGGGCTTTCGCCGTTTCGTCCGTAAAGGGCCTCATTGAGATCGGCCTGCTCGGTCTTGGTCGGCATTCCGGTACAAGGGCCCGCTCTCTGGACATCAATGACGACCAGGGGAAGTTCCGTCATCACAGCCAGGCCGAGGGCTTCGGATTTGAGTGAAAGTCCGGGACCGGAGGTAGTGGTCACGGCAAGGTTACCGGCAAATGCTGCTCCTATGGCGCAACAGATTCCGGCAATCTCGTCCTCTGTCTGCATTGTCTTTACATTCAGATACTTGTGAATTGCGAGCTCTTCCAGGATGGAAGTTGCCGGAGTAATCGGATAAGAACCGCAGAAGAGCGGAAGCCCGGACTTTTCAGCCGCTGCGATGAGACCCCAGGCCGCCGCCTGGTTTCCGGTAATGTTCCTGTATGTCCCGGCCTCGAGCCTGGCGGGAGCGACACGGTATGTATCTGCAACAGCCTGGATATTCGAAGCATAGTTGAAACCGTCAAAGACAACCTTGCGGTTCGGGGCTATCATCTCGGGATGCTTCTTGCCGAATTTCTTCTCAATATAATCGTAGATATACTCCAGAGGGCGGCTGTAGATGAAGCAGGCCATTCCGAGGGTGAACATGTTCTTGCACTTGTGCAGTGCCACATTGTCCAGTCCGCTGTCCTTGAGGCTTTCCTCGACAAGCCTGGTGATAGGGGCGCAGATTATGTTCCTGTCCTCAATGTGAAGTTCTTCGAACGGGTCTCCTCCCGTGAAGCCCGCCTTGGCCAGCCCGATTTCATCGAATGCGTCCGCATTGACGAGGACAGTGGCATTCCGCTTGAGCCATTTGGCATTGGCCTTCAATGCCGCCGGATTCATTGCGACCAGCATGTCGCAGAAATCTCCGGGAGTGTTCACCTTATGGTTTCCGATATGGACTTGAAAACCGGATACTCCGGCAACCGTCCCCTTAGGCGCTCTGATCTCCGCAGGATAATCAGGAAATGTCGCCAGCCCGTTTCCGAAAACGGCGGACATGTTCGCGAACAATGTTCCGGTCAGCTGCATTCCGTCACCGGAATCGCCGGCGAACCTGATCACTACATCACTGGTATCGATGACCTTATGTTCCATTCCTTATAAATTGTAGGAGTTATTTTTGAAATTGGTGGCAAATCTAATACAAAAAACGTTAAAAGCCTAATGATTTTTAAGAAATAATAAAATCGGTGCGACTTTGCCTTGTCACACCGATTTGTATTTTTATACGTTAGAGATACTGTTATTCAGCCATTTGCGCCTTAGCCTGGAGCTCCTGGGAGAGAGTCTCGAGAGTCCTTCCGTCAGGAATGTTGAGAGCCTTTCTCGCAGCCGGGGTAAGGTCTGTGCTCTGAGCCTTGTCAATGTAAAGGAGGGATGACTCCTCGAAAACATAGATGTAGCCGCCTTCCTTGGCAAGGGTATTCACAGCCTCGATGGCCTTCTGCTGAATCGGAGCCATGAGCTGAGACTGCTGCTGCTGAAGTTCCTGCTGGATAGACTGGTCAAACTCCTGAATCCTGTTTGATATGTCGGCAAGTTCCTTCTGCTTGCTCTCCTTGATTGCGGCAGTCCAGGTAGCCTGGTTCTGCTGGAATTTCTGAGCCTTGGCCTGATACTCCTCAACCATTGTCTGATAGGTCTCCTGAGCCTCCTTCTGGGATGCCTCCATCTGAGCCCTTGCTGCATCTGCCTCCGGCATGAGCATCACGAGTTCGTTGAAATTGACGTGAGCGAACTTGAGGTTCTGCGCTGAAGCGGAAAGTGCGAGAACGGCCGCAGCCATAATCAAAATAATCTTTTTCATATTCTTTGTGTTTTAATATTTCAATGATAATCTTAGAATTGCTGTCCGATGATGAAGTGGAACTGGCCCTTGCCGTTCTTCTTGTCATCAAATCCATAACCCCAGTCTATACCGAGAAGTCCGATCATAGGGAGATATACCCTGACTCCGACACCGGCAGACCTCTTGATCTGGAAAGGATTGAACTTGCGTATGTCTGACCAGCAGTTACCGCCTTCGAGGAAGAGGAGGGCGTAGATCGTGGACTGCGGCTGCAGCACGACCGGATAACGGAGTTCAACCGTGAACTTGTCATATACATTACCTGCGTATGCATAGCCGTCGGAACTGTACGCTGTAGGGAGATAAGGCGTGAGGGAGTAGTTCTCATATCCCCTGAGGGCAATGACTTCCTGTCCGTAGTTGTTGTAGCCCGACATTCCGTCTCCTCCGACAAGGAAGCCCTCGAACGGAGAATAGCCCCAGCGGCGGTTGTAGTATCCGAGGTATCCGAACTGTGCCCTGGTCATGAGCACGAGGTCGCCCACGAGTTTGGTGTAGAGGGATGCCTTGAATGACCATTTATGGTACTCAATCCATCTGTACCTGTCATTGGAAGTCCACTTGTCATAGTTAATATCCTTGTAGCTCGAAACGCGGGTCGGATCGCCGTCCGCATCCAGAGTGCCCTTGTCCTTGCGCCTGAGGAGCGAATAAGGCGGAGTCAGCTGGAGGGAGAGGGAGATGTCCGAACCCTGGCGCGGATAAATCTGCTGGTCGGTGGATGTCCTCGAGAGACTCAGTGTATAGCTCAGGTTATGCGAGACTCCGGTGCCGAAGATGAAGTAGTTGGAGTCCCAGTTGTTGAGCCTGTAGGTCTGCCAGCTGAGCTGGTTGTAGAGGACGAAGTAGTTGTCCGGCCACTTGAGCCTGTTTCCGAGACCCATGGAAAAGCCGTAAACCTCGAACTGTCTGTCATTGTTGAGGATATTCCAGGCGAGGTAAGAGTTGGTCTGACGGCTGTAATATCCTGATATGCTGAGGGATGTAGGCTTCTTGCCGAAGAGCCACGGCTCCACGAAGCTGGCTGACAGCGCCGTGTAGTACGTACCGCTGGTCTGGAACCTGAACGAAAGGTTCTGGGCATCTCCGAGAGGCACCGGACGCCAGGCTCCCTTGTCGAAGAAGCGGTGTGTGGAGAAGTTGTTGAAGCTTACTCCGACAGTGGCGACGAATGTCTTTCCGCCCCATCCTCCCGAGAGCTCGAGCTGGCTGGAAGGCTTCTCGGTCACATTATAGACAATGTCCACCGTATTGTTCATCTGGTCCGGAATGATGCTGTATCCTGTAGACGGGTCAGTAATGGCCTCCGGATCAAACTGGCCGAGGGATGCGATTTCCCTGATCGACCTCTCGAAATCGCTCTGGCTGAAGAGATAGCCCGGGCGGGTGAATATCTGACGGCGGACGACCTTCTCGTTGGTGAGGTCATTGCCGTTGATGATGATGTTGTTCAATGTAGCCTGCTTGCCCTCGACGATGCGCATCTCGACATCCACCGAGTCACCAGCCACATTCATCTCGACAGGCTGCACATTGAAGAAGAGATAACCGTTGTCCCTGTAGAGCTTGGATACATCCATCTCACCCTGCTTTCCGCCTCCGGTGAGCCTTTCCTGCATGGTGACGACATCATACACGTCACCCTTGCCGATCTGGAGAATGGAATTGAGGGCTTCGGAAGTATAGACGGAGTTTCCTGTCCAGGTAATATCCCTGAAATAGTATTTCTTGCCCTCGTCGAATCTGAAGTCGATACCGAGTCTCTTGCCCGGCACCACATAATATATGGAGTCGCTGACAAGACGCGCATCCCTGTAACCGGCCTCATTGAAAGCGCTGATGAGGGACTTCTTGTCATTAGGGTACTCCTTCTCATTGTACTTCTTGCTGCTGAAGAAGTTGTAGAACTTGGCCGACTTGGTCTTCTTCATGGACTTCGCAAGCTTGAAGTCGCTCACGTCGGTATTTCCGTAGAAATTGATGGTCTTGATTCTGACCTTCTCGCCGCGGTCAACCGCAAAATTGACCCGGATGGCGTTCTTCACGACCGTATCCTTCTTTACCTGCGGCTCCACCTTGACATTGAGGAAGCCCTTCTCCTTGTAATATCTCTTGATGATATCGACGGAAGTCTTTGACACATAATCCGAGAATGCACTGCCCCTCCTGAAGTTGAGCCTCTCGAGGAGGTCCTTCTTCTCGCCGCTCTTCACGCCGGTGAAATTGAAGACGGAGACTCTGGGCCTCTCCTGGATGTCAATGCGGAAAAATGCGGTATCCCTGGAAGGCGCGATGGAATCGACATAGACAGCCACGTCCTGGAAATAGCGCTGGAGCCAGAGCCTGTTGACCACCGCCGAGATGTCCTCGCTCGGTACAGTGACAGTCATTCCCTTGCGGAGACCCGACTGGTTGATGATCTGCTGCTCCGCAAAAGCCCTGTTTCCGGATACCTTGATGCCGCCGACAACATAAGTCTTCGGCTGGTTGTAATCTATTTCGACTGAGCTTTTCGCTTGCTGGGCCAACGCCGCCGACTCGGCCAGAGCCATCAGGAAAATGCTGACTATGAGAATTCTCTTCATTATCTTTCGGTAAAAACGTACAAATATAGTCTTATTTTTTCACTTTTCCATATCTGCGGTCGCGCGACGCGAATTCCGACAGCGCGGCGAAGAAATCATCCCTGCCGAAATCCGGCCACATCTTTTCCACGAACACGAACTCGGAATAGGCTCCCTGCCAGAGCAGGTAGTTGCTCAGGCGCTGCTCCCCGGAGGTCCTGATGATAAGGTCAGGATCCGGAACGCCGTCAGTCACAAGGTATCTCGAGAATGCCTGGAAATCCGTCGCAGCCTCCAGCTCAGCCGCCCCGTCAGGCCTCGACATATACTCCAGCGCCATCTTCCTCGCAGCCTGGAAAATGTCCCAGCGGCCGCTGTAGCTCAGGAAAATGATAAGGTCTATGGTGGTATTGTCCCTGGTGGCCTCTTCCATTGCCACGATCGCATCGAGAAGGACGGGACTGAGCCTGGCCCTGTTGCCGAGAACCCTGAACCTGACTCCGTTACGCATCATTTCCTCCATTTCGTCGGATATGGCCTGGAACATCAGCTTCATCAGATAATCGACTTCCTCCCGGGGACGGTCCCAGTTTTCCTCGGAAAATGCGTAAAGCGAGAGGTACTTCACCCCCGCCTCCGCCGCCGCTTTCAGACTCGCGCGGACGCTGGCAATTCCGTTTTTGTGCCCGAAGACCCTTTCCTGACCCCTTTCGCGGGCCCATCGTCCGTTACCGTCCATTATGATGGAGACGTGTACGGGTACCTTGGTGTTGTTGTCCATCGATTATTTCTCACCGTTGTTTCTGATATCCTCCCCCCAGAACAATTTGCTGACGAGGGCTTTCACGAAGCTGGAGCGGGAAAGCCGAATGCGCTTTAGCGAAAACTGTGCCATTGAAACCCGGAGCGATGCCGAAGCGGGCAGGGACATTGTCCTGTTGTCCATCGTGCATATCACCGAATCATCCCTGGATTTCACGCTGATATCTATCACTGCCGTTTCCGGGACCACGAGAGGCCGGACGTTCAGATTGTGAGGGGAAATAGGCTCTATGATGAGGACGCGGGATGCCGGGGAGCATATCGGCCCGCCTGCGCTGAGGGAATAGGCAGTGGAGCCTGAACTCGTCGCAACTATCAGTCCGTCAGCCCAATAAGTCGGCAGTTCATCTCCATCTACAGTGACATTGATGCCCAATACCGAGGCTCCGCTCCTGTGGACCGTAACCTCGTTCAGAGCATAAGGCCAGTAATCTTCCGAACCGCAAGACTCCGCCCCGGAAATCACGGAATGGAGCATTGTCCTGTCCTCAACACCGTAATTCCCGGAAAGAAGGGCCTCAGCCACCTCTTCGGGCTTGTTTTCGGAAAGGAAACCCAGTCTGCCCATATTCACGCCGAGAATCGGCACTCCGGAATCGGCCACTCTCTTGGAAGCGGAAAGGAAGGTTCCGTCTCCCCCGACGCTGAGAATGGCATCGGTACCGGGGACGATGTCATCCCCGGACTCGATTTCGTACAGAGAGCACCCTCCCTCCTCCAGGGCCTTCCGCATCGACTTCAGTCTCTCATTGTCCTTCAGCGCCCTGTTCTTTATGTAAATTCCGAAAATCATTTCATAAAAACGATACGAAATTCAAAAATAGCACTTTCTTTACAATTTTTACACAATAATATTTATTTTTGTAGCCGAAACGGAATAATTATGACAAGATTAAGCGTCAATATCAACAAGTTCGCCACCCTTCGCAATGCCAGGGGCGGGAACATGCCGGACGTTGAGAAGGCGGCCCTTGACTGCGTAAACTTCGGAGCCGAGGGAATCACCGTGCATCCCCGCCCGGACGAAAGGCATATCAGGTATTCTGACGTGAGGGCCATCAGGCCGCTCCTCGACGTGGAAATGAACATTGAAGGCAACCCGATACCGAAATTCATCGACATAGTGGACGAAGTAGTGCCGGATCAGGTAACCCTGGTTCCGGACGCAGTCGACGCCATCACCTCCAATGCAGGATGGAACACGCTGAAAAACAAAGACTTCCTGACTGAAGTATGTGCAGAATTCCACAGCCGGGGCATACGCACATCCATTTTCGTCGACCCCGACCCGGCAATGGTAAGGGGAGCTGCGGAATGCGGCGCCGACAGGGTGGAGCTCTACACCGCCGCCTATGCCGAGGAGTACCGCTGCGGAAGGGAAAAGGCCATAGCCCCTTATCTCAGGGCAGCAGAGGCTGCCAGGGAATGCGGCCTGGGTCTCAATGCGGGCCACGACCTCAACCTCGAGAACCTCGAATATTACATAAGGACCATACCTTGGACGGACGAAGTCTCCATAGGCCACGCCATCGTCTGCGATGCTCTTTACATGGGGCTTGAGAAAACTATCAAGGCTTATCTTTCGAAGATTAAAATATTTTAGTAAATTTGCATTCTGCGGCGCATTGCGCCCGGGCAGGCTTCACGATAATTATTAAAAACAAATAAAATGAAGAACACACCATTAATCCTCAGCGCCATAGCTCTGGTTGCTGTGACAGTACTCGGAATCATCACATTCACCGGCAGAAAAGCATCTGACAATGGTGCGGCAGGGACAGAAGAAGGCGCAGCGGCCGCTGCAGGCGGAGACATCGTGTATTTCAACCTTGACGCGGTAATCAACGGATACGATATGGCCAATGACCTCAGGTCCGTCGTGGAGACCAAGGCTCAGAACATCTCTGACGAAATCAACAGGAGAGGCAACAAGCTCCAGAATGACGTGAACGCATTCCAGGAGAAGATCAACAAGGGCCTCATCACCCGTTCAGTAGCCGAGGCTCAGGGTCAGAAGCTCGAGGAGCAGAGGAATGCATTCAACGAGTATGCAAACCAGAAGAACCAGGAAATCGCCGAGGAGCAGCAGGTAATGATGAACAACATCGGCGACGCCATCAAGAAGTTCCTCGACAAGTATGCGATCGAGAAAGGCTATGCAATGATTCTCGCCACCCAGGGAGACATCCTTCCTGCTCCGGTTGCAGCAGGCGACAGCACCCTTGACGTCACAGAGGACATCATCGCCAGGCTCAACAGCGAGTATGTCGCTACAAAGTCCAAGAAATCAGAATAATACGTGAGGATAGCCATCCTATCGTGCTTTTACCCCTTCAGGGGAGGAATTGCCCAGTTCAATGCCAATCTGTATTTGGAACTGGGCAAATCTTCTGTTGTGAAGGCCTTCAATTTCAGCCGGCAGTATCCGGACATCCTCTTCCCGGGGAAAACGCAATACGTGACCCCGGAGGACGAGGCGGTCCCGGTGGAAAGCGAAGCCGTGCTGGATACGGCGAACCCGCTGACATGGATATCCACCGCCAGGAAAATCAGGGAGTGGAAGCCGGACATCCTTATAATGAGATACTGGATGTCCTGGTTCGCCCCGTCGCTGGGATATGTGGCAAGACACGCCGGGAAAGGCTGCAGGGTAATCGCCATCCTTGACAATGTGGTTCCCCACGAACCGCGTTTCTTCGATACCCCTTTCACAAAGTATTTCCTCAAGGGCTGTGACGGCTTCGTGACAATGTGCGACGCCGTGTCAGGAGACCTTCTGCGCCTCATGCCGGATGCGCGATTCATAATGAGGAACCATCCCCTCTACTCCCATTTCGGAGAGAAGCTTCCGAGACTGGAGGCGGAGGAGAGACTGGGGCTGGAACACGGCCGGAAGAACATCCTCTTCTTCGGGCTCATCAGGCATTACAAGGGGCTGGACATACTTCTCGAGGCATTTTCAGGGCTTGGGGAAGAGTATCAGCTCATCATTGCAGGAGAGCCTTACGGATCCTTCACCCCTTATCAGGAAATCATTGACAGGATTCCCGGCAGGGACAGGATCCATATCTTCCCGCATTACATCAAGGATTCGGAAGTAAGGGACTATTTCTCGGCCGCGGACGTGACCGTGCTGCCCTACCGCTCAGCCACTCAGAGCGGCATAAGCTCTGTCTCCTATCATTTCGAAGTGCCTATGATTGTCACCGGCGTGGGAGGCCTGAGGGAGACGATCGGCAATACTGGCACGGGGATTGTTGCCGAGGACGTCTCGGCGGAAAGCATCCGGGCGGAGATAGAGAGATACTTCAGTGACTCCTCCGTCGGGGATTGCTGCATCAGCCATATACGCGAGGAGAAGAAGAGGCTCTCCTGGGAGAATTTCGCCAGGGACCTTGAAAGTTTCGCGGAAGAATTGTGATTTGCACCCTACAAATTTTTCAGACAATGCTGTTCAGAAAGATTCTATGCTCGGCGATTTGCGCCATTGGACTGTTCTCCTTCTGCATTGAAGGTAATTCACAGGCCTATACCCAGACTCCGATCACCATCTCGAAGGATAAGGTAAGAGGAGGGGACGGGAAGATATACTATTCCCACACAGTGCTTGAGCGCCAGACATTGTATTCCATCGCAAAGACCTATGGCGTCAGCATTGACGAGATCTGTGCGGCCAATCCCGGCATGAAGCTGAAGGAGGAGGGCACGAAGAAGGGGACGGTGATTTTCATCCCGGTGAAGGAGAATGCGGGAGCAGCGGCACAGAATGCCGGGACGGCAGCGAAGGATAACGGGACTGCAGTGGACGGGGATGCGGTGAAGGACGCGGCAAAGCCTGCGGGAGACAGGGCGGCTGTCACTCCGGAGGCGAAGGAAGAGAAGGCTGAGCCGAAAGGAAAGGAGTCTTCCTCCCCTGCCAATGAGGACAGGGCGGGTGATGCCCGGCAGAAATATGTAATGCATACCGTCAAGTGGTATGAGGATATCGAGGATATCGCAGAGCAGTATTCCGTGTCCGTGGAAGATATAGTGAACTTCAACGGCTTGAAATCCAAGAAGTTGAAGAAGCGCCAGAAGATCCGCATTCCTTCAGGTCCGGTCAGCGGGCCGGCAGAGGATGTTGTGGAAGAGAAGCCGGTGAAGACCGTCGTGCCGGATGTCGAGCCTGTCGTCAGGAAAGAAGAGGAAAGCTTCCTGTTCGACCGGAAAAGCAAGGTCAACGCCCTGCTGATGCTGCCTCTGGGTGCTTCCGGAAAGCCCAATGAGAACTGCCTGGACTTCTACAGCGGAGCTCTCATTGCAATCGACAGGCTGAAGAGCGAGGGCATTGACATTGATCTCAGCGTCTATGATGTCGCATCAAGCCTTCCGATTACGGAGGAAAGGCTTGCGGCAAGTGATTTCACGATAGGGCCGATAAGCCGGGATCAGGTGGAGAAGGTACTCGGTCTTGCACCCGAAAGCACGGGAGTAATCTCCCCTCTGGACCAGAGGACCGGAGACCTTGCGAATGGACATTCCAATATGATTCAGGCTCCGGCATCCACCGCAGAGCAGTACAGGGACCTTCTCAGCTGGCTCAAGGGTGAGATGAAAAACGGTGACAAGGTGTTCGTGCTCAGCGAAAAAGGCGTCACACAGAGTTCCGGAATGAAGACGATGAACGAGGTGCTGGCCGAATCCGGAATCAGCTGCAGCCGGTATTCATATGCGATTCTTGACGGAAGGGAGGCAGTCAATACTCTGGACGGGATGATGACAAAGACGGGAGTGAACCGCATCATCATAAATTCCGAGAGCGAGGCCTTCGTCAATGATGCCGTGAGAAATCTGGCGACATTGATATTCAGGAAGTTCAATATTGTACTTTACAGTCAGTCCAAGATCCGGTCATACGATACAATCGACCCGGAGAACCTGCATTCCCTGAAGACAAGGGTTTCATCCGCATACTACGTGGACTACGACAGCCGGGAGGTATCCGAATTCCTGATGAAATACAGGGCGCTTTACCGCACGGAGCCTACTCAGTTCGCATTCCACGGCTATGACCTGACCTATTATTTCATCAGGCACAAGTCCTATTACGGGAAGAACTGGATGGAGCGTCTGGACCGCAATATCTGCAATAACCTCCTCCAGACGGATTTCAGGTTCGTAAGGACGGCTGACGGCGGATTCACCAACTGCGGAATAAGGAGATTTGTCTATAATCCGGATTATACGGTTACAAGAGTCAGGTAGCGGAAAGTCTATCTTGACAATAATGCTTCGGCATTCGCGACGGCTTCGGGAGTAATCTCGGAGCCGCTGAGCATTCTGGCGATTTCATTGACCCTCTCACGGCCGGAAATGCGCCTGATATCGGTCCCTGCCCTGTCTCCGGAGAATGTCTTCGTAACAATGTAGTGTGCATCTCCCTTGGCAGCCACCTGAGGGAGATGGGTTATGGCGAAAACCTGCATATAGGCCCCCATCGAGCAGATCATGGAGCCCATCTTGTCGGCGGCGCTGCCTGAAACGCCGGTGTCGATCTCATCGAAAATCATTGCCGGCATATTGGTGTAGCGTGCCATCATTGCCTTGAGAGACAGCATTATGCGCGAAAGTTCACCGCCGGAGGCGCATTTGGCGACATCGACAGGAGATGTGCCGTTCGAAGAGAATACGAAGAGTATGGAATCCTTCCCATCAGGACCCGGTGCGGCATCAGTGAGAACCGCTCCGAATACGGACCGCTCGAGGTCCAGGGAGCGTATCAGCGAGCATACCGAGTCGGAAAAACCGGCAGCGGCCGCCCTCCGGGCATCTGAAAGGGCCTGCGCGGCATTGTCGTATATCTCCTGAGCTTCAGCAATCTTCTTCCCGGCAGCGGCTATTCTTTCCTCAAGCCCGCCCGTATCCGACAATGAGGAGTCAAGTTCGTCGCGAAGCGCAATGAGGTCAGTGATTGTCAGACAATTATGCTTCTTGAGCAGGCCGTAGAGAAGGGAAAGCCTGTCTTCGACCTGTGCGAGCCTTTCTTCGGACACTTCCGTGGATTCCTCCCTCGCCTCTATGTCTCCCAGTATGTCATCCAGCTCGAGCCTCGATGATTCAACTCTGGCTGAGAGGTCCTTAAGCTCGGGGATATAGGCAGAGAGCTTGTCCAGGGTCCTGCAGGTCTCCTTAAGACGGGTGTCGATGGACATTGTCTCCGATTCGTCCCCGCCCATCAGGTTTTCAATCTGACAGAGGGAGGTCTTGATTTCCTCCGCATTGGCAAGCATCTTCTGCTCGGCCTCAAGTTCCTCGATTTCACCCTCGGACAATGATGCGGACACCAGCTGGTCGAGGAGGGCCTGATTGTAGTCGCGCTCGGCACTGAGGCTGGCCAGCCTGGCCTTCATTTCCTCCAGCCCGCGCTTCAGCCCGGAAAGAGTCTTCCAGGCGGCACGGCAGGCATCGAGCTTGTCCTTGTCTCCGGCATAATGGTCCAGCATCGACATCTGGAACTGCTTGTCTCTCAGCATCATGGTCTCGTGCTGGGAATGAATGTCAATGAGTCCTGACGAGAGCTCGGAAAGGAGTTTAACAGGGGCCGGACAATCATTGACGAAGGTTCTGGAACGGCCATTCCTGGAAAGTACCCTTCTGATGATGAGGGATCCTTCGCCGGTTTCCGGAGAAATCCCGGACTCGATTCCGTTCTCCTCCAGCAATGCGGCCATCCTGCCGCTTTCATCCTTGACGCTGAACTCCGCCTCCACCACGCAGCTGTCCCCCGCCGGTCCTATCGCGGACAAGTCCGCCTTGGAGCCGAGGGCCAGGGAGAGGGCTCCCAGAATTATGGATTTGCCGGCGCCTGTCTGTCCGGTTATAATAACGAGACCCGCCGGGAATTCAATATCCAGCGAGTCTATCAGAACATAATTCCGTATGCTCAGCGAACAAAGCATGATTATTCAGCCTTTTCAGCCTCCTCGCCATCGTGGCGGGCCATCCTGTAGGAAAGCTCTCCTGCCTTGAACTCTTCCACGGCTACAAGCACAGGCTTAGGCTGCCTTTCATAGAATTTTGAAATCTCTATCTGCTCGCGGTTCTCGAACACTTCATCCATCGAGTCGCGGTCATTCTTGAAATCCTCAAGCTTCTTGTTAAGTTCCTTCTTCTCGGCGAGAGCGATCTGGTTGGCCCTCTTTGCGAGGATCACCACTGTCTCATAGATATTTCCGGTAGGTGCCGCAAGGTATTTGATATCCCTTGTCACCGTGTTCTGCGGTACATTTTTCTTGTCCATATTATAGAAAATACTTTTGATTCATCTTCATATACTCCGGCGGAGTTGCGGAAGTTTCATTTTTTTTGATTGCAGGGACTACTTCGCAGCCTTTGCCGAAGCCTTGCGCTCCTTCTCGAACTCCTTCTCCTTCATGTTGAGTTCCTCCTCTGAGCCCACATATTTGCCGAGAGCCCTCTGAGCCCTGGCATACATCACCTTGAGCTCCTTCGAGTATTTGGATTCAGGGATCTCGCCTACGAAGTTGAGATAGTCGTCGATGAATGTCATATATCTCTCCTTCTGCTTGGAAGGCACGCTCATCTGTGCATATTTATACGAAGACATAGCGACGTAATACAGGATATCCTCCCTGTAGACATTCTCGGAATTCTCCTTCAGAATGTTTCTGAAAGCCACCCTGGATGCCTTGTAGTCCTCCATCTTGTAGTAGAGGCGGGCGGACTCGTAGGCCTTGCGGTCAAGACGTTCCTTGAGGTCGGTCAGCATTGCTATGCATTCGTCAAGATGCGGGTTGTCCTTGCCGTAGTCCTTCTCGTATTCGTAGATGGCGGAGATGGCGACCCTTGTCGGGGCCTGGTCAAGCTCGTAGCGGTAAGTGGACTTGTAGAGGCAGTCCAGACGGAGGAAGCGCGCATCCTCGGCGAACGGGCTGCGCGGATATGTGGAAACGAACTTGGAGAAATTGGCCTCGGCCGTGATGTAGTCCTTGAACTTGTAGTTGCTCAGGCCCCAGTAGTACTGGACAGTGTCGTCCTTGCTGGTTCCTTCCGTGAGCACTGACATTGACTCGAACAATGACGCTGCCTTCTGGTATTTCCCCTGATTGAAATAATCGAATGCCGCAGCGTATTTGGCATCTACATCATTGCTCGAGAGCAATGCGTCATACTGGGAACGGCAAGAGGCAACTGCCACGACGGCGGCCACGCACCAAAGGAACTTTCTTGAAAGGTTCATTTACTTTTCTTATTGAATGTTACTTGTTTATCTGAGCATTCAGGAACCGCTCGACATCCAATGCCGCCCTGCATCCCGAGGCTGCGGCCGTAACCGCCTGCCTGTAATCGGGATCCTGCACGTCACCGGCCGCAAACACGCCCTCGACATTGGTCCTGGAGGTTTTGCCCTCGGTGATGATGTATCCGTTCGCGTCCGTGTCGATCCATTTGCGGAAGAGGTCGGAATTCGGATGATGACCGATGCCGAGGAAAAAGCCGTCCACCTTGATATCAAAAACCTTACCATCCTTGCGGAGAATCCGCACTCCGGTCACTCCGGACTCGTCTCCGAGGACTTCCTGGGTGTTGCAGTTCCAGAGCACCTCGATGTTGGGAGTGGCTGCGACGCGCTCCTGCATTGCCCTGGAGGCTCTGAAAACATCCCTGCGGACTATCATATAGACTTTCGAGCAAAGATTGGCGAGATAGGTGGCCTCCTCGCAGGCAGTGTCTCCACCTCCGACGACGGCAACGGTCTTCTTCCTGTAGAAAAAGCCGTCGCAGGTGGCGCAGGCGGACACTCCGAGGCCCTTGAATTTCTGCTCCGAAGGCAGTCCGAGATATTTGGCAACGGCGCCGGTGGCAATGATGACGGTCTCCGCCTTGATGACATTGCCCGACTCATCCTCCACTGTGAAAGGACGCTCCGAAAAGTCAACCCCGGCAATGCGGCCAGGCCTTATGTCTGCACCGAAACGGGCAGCCTGGCCCTTCATTGACGCCATGAGCATGTTGGCATCTATTCCATTCTCGAAACCGGGATAATTCTCTATCTCGGTCGTGGTGGTCAGCTGTCCGCCGGGCTCCATTCCCTCATAAAGCACAGGGCTGATGCCGGCACGTCCCGCATAAATCGCCGATGTGTATCCGGCAGGACCCGAACCTATGATAAGGCATTTTGTATACTGTTCCATAATCAATCACAATATTTGAACTTACAAATATAGTGAAAGACTGACTAAGAATGAAATTTTCCAGTTGCGATTTTAGGATTCAGTAAAAGCTTACTGATTGTTTTTCAGCCACTCCACACGTCTCTGATCAGGCAGATGTCTGACCTTGAAGTCAGAGAAGCGGGCCTTGAAGCCCTGTCCGTCCGGGCAGGCTGCCACGGGACCCACCTGCAATGGGCAGTTGTCCTGCATCCAGAGAGTGCGCATCATCGTGTATTCCCTGTCATCGAAACTGTAGAATAGTTCGATTGCATCCAGCCGGCGGACGGCCTTGAGCCAGAGATGCGGGATTGGCTCTTCAAGCCTGATGACGCTCCAGTCTGAAGTATGATGCGTGACTACGGCGGAGATGTTGAACTTTCCGTCAACGAATTCGATGCCGAACTTGACGTAGTTTTCGTGATCCAGGCGGATCATCATTCCGGCCTGGTCGAAACGCGTTTCGTATTCTCCGCTGACCTTGATCTTCGCCTCGAACTCGCCGCCGTATACAGCGTAGAGGAATGGCCCGTCGTCAACCGTGAATCCATAGTGGGCAATGCGCCAGAAATCGGTCTGGGCCGGGACCTGCATCTCCAGGACACCGTTCCTGATGGAATAATTCTCAGGTTCGTTGAACCACTGCATTTTCTCGAGAGACTGCGCATTTGCCTGCAATGAGAGCAGGACTGCAAATGTCGCAAGGATAATATTTGTTCTCATGATAATATCATTTTCAGGATTGCAAAGTTGCTGAATTATGCCGTTCTGCGCAATAGTTATTTTTCATCATTCTGATTGTTCTGCATCAGCGGGGTCATCATTGCTGCCCGACGATTCCCAACTTGCGGGCCACAGCGGCAGCCTCGGCCGAATTCCGGCATTTCAGCTTGCGCATTATGTTCTGGCGGTGGTTGTTGACCGTATTGATGCTGATGTGCAATGATTCCGCTATCTGTTTGCTTGCCTCGCCGCCGCAGATTCTTTCAAGTATCTCGCATTCCCTGGAGGACAGCAGTCCCGGGATGCTGAGGGAGGACCTGCTGACAAGGGTGTCATACAGCGAGTTGATTATCCCCGTCAGGCCCGGATTCTGGCCCGCCATGGAATAGAGGCACAGCGAAAGGCGCACATTCCCATCCGAATCATAGTTGAGATAATGAATTCTGTGTCTGAGCGTTACAAATCCACCCCGGCCGTCACTCATCCGAAGGAAATGCTGGAGATAATAATTCTGCCGGGTTTCCGCCGGCTGGCGGCTCAGGAATGAAAGAATCTGCAGCTCCCAGGCAATCTTCTCCGCCAGGTCATCCGGATGGATCCTGTCCATCAGTTTTCTCTCCCAGATTGACGCAACCTCCTCAATGCCGCATCCCAGGCCGAGCATCTCGCCCAAACGTCCATAGCAGATATAGCTGGAGCCCGACGGCATATTGCTCAATACGGCAATTGCATTCTCCGCCACACTATGGTGCCTGGCAATAATCCTGGCCTCATCATACTGCCCGGAGAAGTCGCTGTCGCAGCAGAACTCGTGATTCAGCAACCGTTCGTCAAGTTCCTTGCTGACTGTCGTATGATTCCGTTTCATTTATGGCAATCAAGTAATCTGTCAAAAAATAACCTGCCTTAGATCTGTTCAAGGTTTCCAGCGTGCCCGGAGGCGCCCTCAGTTTGCGATGGCGGCTTGCGGCCGGAGAGCTGATGGCTGGTTTGCGGCCGGGCAACGAGGACTGTTCTGCGCCGCAGCTCGATAGCGGATTCGCATCGCGGTTCCGGAATCGGTGCATCAGCGGCCCCGGGACGGTTTGCGGCCGGGCACCGAGGTGGTTTTGCATCCAGGCCTCTGGTGCTGGTCTGAGAACTGGCTGCCATGGTAGTTCTGCGGCAGTGTCCCGGGGCTGGATTGGTCCGGACTTCGGGGCGGCAACGCAGACCCTCGGGAGTACAAATATAAACAAATTCTGATATACATCATCTCCGGAAGCGGAGCTGCAATTGCATTGTCCGGCTCGTGACATTCATCTGGACACCCACCCACCTGTTTCACATATCTGTGAGGCAGGTTGGCTGTCCAGATGGCAGGGAATTGCTTCCATCTGGACAGGCAACCTGCCCTACAACGGCCTGGAATGGCATATCCCCGTCCAGATGAATGTCACGAGGAAGATTCGATAGCAGTTTGACATTTCCACTTGCGGTTAATCAGCGACATACCACGCTTGAGCGGGATTCTATTCTCACCGTACATGGTTCAGTAGATCCCAGTACAAGCCGCACAATGCCAATACGCAAGGGAATATGGCGAATCACCCTAAAAAATTCCGAAAAAAGTTTGCTATTTCAAAAACAATGCGTATATTTGCAGTCCCAATGAAGAGGAAATCTACTTCACCTGCGGATGTGGTGAAATGGTAGACACGCTACTTTGAGGGGGTAGTGGGCGTTGGCCTGTGTGAGTTCGAGTCTCACCATCCGCACTGAAAAGGAAGTTATCTGAACGACAGATGGCTTCCTTTTTTTGTACTCGGCCCCCAGACTCGGACTCGCACGGTATAGGGGCATGTCCGCCGGCCAGATGAATGTCACGAAACCGGGACTTTTGCTGAATATGGCTTTGTGACAAATATTTGCAATGTCTGTGTTTGCGTAGTGTACTGCATTTGTTTCCGTTCAAAGTCAACGAAGGCACCGCCGCCGGAATATACGCCCTCCGGCGGCTAAAGTTCAAGCGCTGCGGGAGCTCGCCTTAAGGCTCTCCTCGCGCTTGACTTTTGCCTATGTATACGTGGTTGCTCGTGCAATTCATCTAGGCAGGCCGATGCCATCTGAAGCAGTTGTGGACGGGTTGCCCTGCCTAGATGTAGTCATTTTCGGGACATCTAGGCAGAGCAATACCAATACAGCTAGCTGTGGAGAGGCACCCCTGCCTAGATGAATTGCACGAATCAAGGAAGATCCAGGCCCTGATAAAGATAGGCCCCGAAAAAGATAGGGACGGGAGATATGCAGGAAACAGTCTGGACGGATAGCGGCCAATCAGAACAAAAAAGGTGACCCGGAAAACCAGGTCACCAGATCTATCCGGAAAAATGCAGCCGGGGCATTACAACAGGAATGCCTCAGCAGCATTGATCCCTGAATGCTAAAGATTCGGATTCACGCTCTTCCAGTCAGCGACTGCAGGGATGATGCCGAGAGAGATGATCTCGTCACGCATCTTGCAGAGATGTGCATAAGAAGCGTCGAGAGCAGCGAGTTCCTCAGCGGTACCCTTGATTTCACCGAAGTGAACGCCAGTCTCGTCAATGACTGTAGGCATAGCCATCATCACGTTCTGATACTTCTCGTTGTTTACGTAAGTACCTGCAGGCCAGGTGAATTTCTCACCACCCATTGCAGCGGCGATCATCTTCACCGAATTGAGGGCAGGGCTCTGGAATGAAGAACGTCCGCGGAGCTTGATGATTTCTGCACCACCCTGGATGACATTGTGCTTGATCTCCTCGAATCTCTCGGCGCTGAGCTTGGTTCCGAGAAGTTCTGAAAGCGGAGTGCCGTCAACCTTCACCTGGGAAGCGAATACAGCCATCTGCTCGCCATGACCGCCGTAAGTGTGGCAGCCGGTCACCTTGCACTGCTGTACACCGAACTCCTCGGCGAGAGCTGTCTGGAAACGGGTAGAGTCGAGAGCCGCAAGAGTGGTTACCTGAGAAGGCTTGAGACCTGAGTGGAGAAGCACTACGAGACCGGTGAGGTCGGCAGGATTGAAGATGACAACCACGTGCTTAACGTCAGGGCAGTATTTCTTCACGTTCTTTCCGAAATCCTCGGCAATCTGGCAGTTACCCTTGAGAAGGTCCTCACGGGTCATACCCTCCTTGCGAGGAGCACCGCCTGAAGAAATGATGTACTTGGCGTCCTTGAAGGCAACTTCAGGATCAGTCGTCCAGGTGATGTTGGCACCCTCGAAGGCACAGTGGTTCATCTCGGCGGCAACGCCCTTGAGACCCGGCTCATAAACGTCGTAGAGGCAGAGATTCGGAGTAAGGCCGAGCAGCATGGCAGTCTGGGCCATGTTCGAACCGATCATTCCGGCAGCACCGACAATTGTCAGTTTGTCATTGGTAAGAAACTTCATGATTCAATATAATTAATGCGTTATACTTTCAAAAAACAATTAATCCGCTTTCGGACTGCAAATATAGCAATTAAGGAATTGGAAAAAAACAACTTGGCTCAGATTTGCATAAGTTATTCCTGAAAACCGGCATGCAGGGCCCTGCGATATGCAGCAATCGGGGAGCCCTCCGCAGTGAACAGGCCCGCCCGTCAGATCAGCGGCTTGGTCAATGCCTCCTTCAATGCCGTGTCATAACGCAGCCTGACCTTGACCCCGGCCTCCTGGAAATAATACCTCACTGCGATTTCCTCCTCTATGAAAGGTATGATCTCATCCTTCTTCAGCAGCAGGAAATCCCTCTTCTCTATCTCGAGTTTCTTCCCGAGGGCCTCTATCTCATCCTTCATCGAGTCAGACATTCCGTCTCTGTCGAGCTCCCTCTTCATCTGGTCGTACAATGCCCTGGCTCCGGAACGATAGTCGAACTTCTTGCCCATCGCAAACCGGATAAAGTCCTCATAATCAGCATCTGAGAAATGGAAATCATCCAGTGGGGCAATGCTTTCGTGCCTGCGGCCATAGTCCAGTGCATACTGATCGACAATGCCGCCAAGCACCAACGAATAAACCAGCCGGCTGTAACTCCTGAACGTCAATGTGTCGTCAGGGGTGATGCCGCCGCCGTCGCGGACCGGCCTGCCGTGAGCGGTCCTGAATTCCCTTGTCAATGAATCCGGAATATGTCCCACGCTGCCGTCCTCATTCCTGTGGCTGTAGTCGATTGCCTGGATGCATCTTCCGCTCGGCGTGTAATACTTGGCCGTAGTGACCTTGAGCTGGCCATTGTACGGAAGCGGCCTCACGCTCTGCACCAGACCCTTGCCATAAGTCCTGGATCCGAGAATCGTTGCCCTGTCGAGGTCCTGGAATGCGCCGGAGACAATTTCCGAAGAGGATGCCGTGCCCGAATCCACCAGGACTACAATCGGAATCTCGGTGTCCACCGGCTCCCGCATTGTCCTGAATACCTCCTCCGGATGGTTCTCATTGCCCTTGGAGGAAACCACGACCGAACCCTTGGGCACGAAGAGCGAGACAATGTTGACAGCCTCCTGGAGAAGGCCGCCGCCATTGCCGCGAAGGTCAAGGACGAGTTTCTTCATTCCCTGAGCCTTCAGTTTCAGGTACGCATTGCGGACATCCTCGGAAACCCTCTCGGTGAAGCCGGTCTGGAGAATGTAGCCGGTAGTGTCATTGAGCATCCCGGCGTACTCCACGTCCGGAAGATGAATCCTCTGCCGGACAATCCTGACCTCGACTGTGTCACCCTGTTTCCAGCCGTCCCCGCCAAAAGCCTTCTTCACGCCGAAGACCACCGTAGTGCCCGGATTGCCCTTCATCCGGGATGTCGCCTCGTCAGCCTTGAGCCCCTTCACGGTCTTTCCGTCGATGGACACGATCTCATCCCCGCAGCGGAGACCCGCATTGGCCGCAGGAGAGCCGGCATAAGGCTCATTGATAATGACATTGCTCTCAGTATCAGGCTTGTAGATAATCGCCCCGATACCTCCGTATGTCTTGCCGATCATGAACTCGAAGTCCTCATTGTCCTCCTCCGGCACATACATCGTATATGGGTCGAGGGACTCCAGCATTGCATCGATTCCCGCACGCTGGATTCTGTCCACAGGCAGGGAATCCACATAAGACCTGTTCAGTTCCTTGATGATGGCATTCTGGATCTCGGTCCATTTCCCGAGTCTGAAACCGGCTGACTGCGCAAAGGCCGGGGAGAATGCGAATACGGCGAATGCCGCGAGCAGATATTTCTTCATTTCCGATTTATTTCAATAATTCACAAGCGCAAAAAGGCACCTGGCTGCCGCTTGGCGTGCAATTGCCGTGCCTTTCCGTCAGGGAATGCAAAAATAAGAAAAAGCGCCCTGCTCTGCAAATGATTGTCAGCGCATCAGCCCCCACTCTTTCCGGAGTTCATCCATCTGGCGCATTACTGCGACAATCTCCGCGTGAGGCATCATAGGGGATTCCACAAGGCCTTCGGAGAGGCAGCGGCGGCACTCGAACACCTGATATTCGAAACCGGTTATGAAGTCGGAAGGGAGGCCGATTGTCTGGACAAGGTCATAGCCGCGGTAAACGTCGATGCGGGAAGGGCAGTTGACATTGTCCACTATGATTGATCCCTCAGTTCCGCTGATTATGCCCTGGCGGTCATTGATGCAGAGAGCGCTGGCCTGGAGATTGGCCATGCGGCCGTCCCCGTAGGTCAGGGAAATGCTTTCCTGCAGGTCAACGCCGGTCGGTCCCGTGACACAGCCGCTCACGGTCCGGACAATGTCGGATCCGAAATACATCCTGGCGAAATTCAGCACATAGACCCCGAGGTCGAGCAGGGCCCCGCCGCCAAGTTCAGGACGCTGAATCCTCTCCTTGTAGCTGACTGGATAGCAGAGCGAGGCGCGGAGAAGCTTCGGCTCGCCGATCACGCCTTTCGCCAGGAGTTCGGAGATCTTATGTGACATAGGCAGATATCTGGTCCAGATGGCCTCGGCGAGAAAAACGCCTCGGGATTCAGAGAGGGCGACAAGTTCCTCAGCCTCGCGGGCATTCATCGTGAAAGACTTCTCGACCAGACAGGGCTTGCCGCATTCGAGGGCCATCCGGGCATGCTCGAAATGATGGGAATGCGGGGTGGCGATATAGACAAGGTCCACCTCCGGGTCCTCCACCAGCTCCCTGTAGGAGCCATAGGCCTTCGGAATCCCGTGCTCCGAGGCGAAGGCCTGCGCCTTCTCCAGACTTCTGGATGCAACGGCATGGCATTCACAATCCTGCGGCTTCCCCGCCAGTGTCCGAGCCATCTTTATGGCAATGTGGCCGGCTCCTATTATTCCCAGTTTCATGTTTGTGGTTCTTTTCTGCAAATATACACAATTTCAGACAGAGACCAGTCCAGAAGCGGATGGCAATCAATTTCCGCCCGGGGTAAAGGCATTGACGGCCTCCACATACTCCGGGAGGAAGTCCCGCATTGTCGGATACTTTTCCGGAGAGGCCTCCCTGCGTCCGAGGGCATCAATCATTGTCCCGACAAGCACGAATTTCTTCTTCCTCTCGTCAATATCCACAAGAGTATCAATGAGTTCCTGCATATTCTCGAAGCCCGTCCCGGAGAGGTCAATCGGATGCGACATCAGATACCTTATCATCGAGGCCTCCACAAAAGACTCGTTCATGACCAGCTGCGGCGCACCGTAAGCAATTAAGGCATAGTGGGATGCATTCGCCCGAAAAATTTCATTGGCCTTTGCGGAAATGCTTTCCCAGCACCCCTCGTTGAGCGGGTTGCAATAGGAATGGTTGAATTCGTGGATGAGAACGGGCAGGGTGTAGGACTCCCCGTAATAAATCCTGCCGTCGGAATCCCTGTCGCAGCATCCCATCAGGGCATTGACGAGTTCCCGGCCATCCTGACATTTCTGGTGAACGGCATAGTTGCCGGGGCCGTTGAGCAGGCCGAGATAGACACGGAACTCTCCATTGTCATTGGGGCCGAAGAAGGAGTCATACCACGCAATATCCAGATGGTCAACGACTTTCCGCATTGCCTCCTCGCATTCTCCATAGAGTTCCGAATGGTTCCTGAAGAACTCCCCGAATGACGAATCGTGATAGAAGTCCTCCAGCATTGCAATGAATTTCTTCTCGTCGGAGCGGCTGATGCGGAAATAGTAGTCCTCGAAATCGGGGTCCAGTCGATCATTGTACCCGATATGTCCGTCATCAATCCTGAGCCTCAATGCAAATGCCATCGGCATATCCCAGGCGAATCCGTTCCTGAACAGTTTGCGGGCCGCGAATTGCACCGCCCTGTGGTCTGCGAACGGGGCGAATGTGCTGTCAACATCGGCGAGATAGTCGGGAAGGACACCGTCTTCCTCATTGAAAATGAAGCCGCCTATGCCTGCAAGATGGCAGACCACGGCCACGAGCTCGGTCTCTTCGGCATAATGCACCGGAATAGCTGCAGCACTCTGCCGGGCCTGCGTGCCGGCGCAAAATGCCGGATGGGCCAGACAGGCCAATGAAAACGAGACTATTGCAAACGCAAATTTCTTGATGTTCATAGGTTTGGAAAGTTAAGTCGCTGCGAAGTTATCATTAATTGTCCGAATATCAAAAACTCTCCCCTTGCGGCAGACATTGCACTTCCCGGCAAATGTTTCGGAAATCAAGAAAAAGCATTATATTCACGGCAATAAAAATATAACCCCCAAAAGGCTTCCGATTATGATAAAATACCCTCCAATAAAGATAAATCTCGGGCTCAATGTCCTGAGAAAGAGGGAGGACGGCTTCCACGACCTGGAAACATTGTTTCTCGAATCAGGACGTTTTCACGACACTCTCGAAATCGTCACGGGGGACGACTACAGCCGGACGATGGCAAGCCTGGCGGCAAGGTATGGGGACCGGGGCGGAATCAGTGACGGAGACATCCCGGCATTGGCCCAGGGCATATCCGAAAACGGGAAGCTGATGATAACCGTGGCAAGAGCCGAAGGCGTGGACTGGGATGTGCGCAAGGATCTCTGCGCCAAGGCTTACGCATTGCTGGACAATGACTTCAACCTGCCGCCAGCGAAAATTTTCCTGGAGAAGAGCTCCCCTGTCGGAGCCGGACTCGGAGGAGGCTCGGCCGATGCCGCCTACACATTGACAATGCTGAACGACATCTGCGCCCTGGGTCTCTCGACGGAGCAGCTCGCCGGCTATGCCGCCAGACTCGGAAGCGACTGCGCATTCTTCATCTTCGGCCGCCCGATGTTCGGAGAGGGACGCGGGGAGGTGCTGACGCCGTTTGAGCTGGCAGTCGACATCGTTGACGCAGGCGGGGCCGCTTGTTCAGGCAGCAGGACCGGCAGTTCAATCTCCGGGAATGACGGTTCAGGCAGCGGGAATGACAGTTCCGGCACAGGTGTCGCCTGCCCGTGCACCCGGGAACATCCAGAAAAAGGCCGGCCACAATATGAGCTCCAGACAGTAATCCCGGAAGGCATCTCAGTCTCCACCGCAGAGGCCTACAGGGGCATCACCCCGGCCATCCCGGAAATGAGGCTGAAGGACGTGCTGACAAGGCCGGTAAGCGAATGGAAAGATTTGCTTGTCAATGACTTCGAAGCCACCGTATTCAAAGCCCACCCGGAACTCGCCGCCATCAAGCAGTCCCTCTACGACTCCGGAGCGGTCTATGCCTCGATGTCGGGAAGCGGATCGGCGCTGTTCGCATTGTACGAGAGGCGGTAACCCGCTGAAAAGGAAAACAGAATCAAAACAATATCTGCAATATGATACACTCATTATCAAAAACATTGGCCGTTGCGGCATTGGCAATAATGATGTCAGCCGCAGGCAATATTGCCGCCGCATCCGACGGAAACAAGTCATCCGCATCTGACGGACGCGAATATGTACGCACTCCGAACTACGCCCTGGCGGAGAGATTTTCGGCCAAGAGGATTGGCCAGATGGTATTCAGCACCGAGGTCCGGCCGGAATGGTTCAAGGACGGGAAACGGTTCCTGTACAGTTGGAAGACATCGGAGGGCACGCAGTATTACATCGCCGACCCTGTCCTGGGAAAGGTTGTTCCGGCCTTCGACCGGGAGAAACTGGCAATGAGACTGACTGAAATCGTCAGGGATCCGTATGATGCCCGCCACATTCCTTTCAGCGGCCTCGGCATTGACAAGGAAGATGACAACTATCTGAAATTCAGCATCACAAGCACAAGGGAGAAACGCGACACGACCACGAAGAAGGACGAGAAGATCGTGTACCGCTTCAGATACCGGATATCGGACGGGGATTTGACCTGGACCACCGACAAGGAGGAAGAGAAATATCCGAGATGGGCCAGCATTTCCCCTGACGGGCTCATGGGAGTTTATGTCAAGAACGCCGACCTCTGGTGCATGGACACATTGAACCTCAGGAAGGCAGCCAAGGACCCGAAGGACAGCACGATTGTGGAGCGCAGAATCACCAGGGACGGCACGAAGGATTTCGCCTATGCCATAGACAATTACTCCGGCTACACGGAGACCGACACCACGAAGAGGACATATCCGCGCGAGCTGGTATGGTCGCCTGATTCAAAGCATATCGCCGTGATGCGCTGGGACAACAGCGTGATGAAGGAGATGTGGGTGATCAACTCACTCAGCCAGCCAAGGCCGACCCTCGAGACTTACAAATACCAGATGCCGGGCGAGCCTAGCCCTACCGGCCGCCTCTACGTGTTCGACACCGGCGACTGGAGTTCGCATACAGTTCGGATCAACGCATTCAAGGGACAGGAACTCTCCTTCCAGACTGCCGAATGGACCGTTGAGGACCAGTACAGGGAATACTACTCATCGAAATGGCTCGGAGACGAGAAGGGCTTCTACCTGACCAGGATGAGCCGCGACCTCAAGAGGATGGACATCTGCTACGTGGGAGTGGACAGCGACTCCACGCGCACTGTCATTGCCGAGAGGATGAATACCTATGTCGAGGGACGCAGCCTCAGGCTCATCGGCGGAGGAAAGCAGCTCATACATTGGTCCGAGCGCAACGGCTGGGCCAATCTCTACCTCTACAATGCGGACGGCAGCCTGGTGCGCAATCTCACCGAGGGAGCATTCCACGTAGATGACATCGTCAGCGTCAATGAGAAAGAGGGCTACATCCTCTTCAGCGCCTGCGGCAAGGAGAAGGGCGAGAACCCTTACCAGATGCATACCTACCGGGTCAGCCTGCAGGGCGGAGACATGAAGCTCCTCGATATGGCCGACATGAATGTGGAGGCAATCGGTTCCGAAGACGGAAAGTATTTCATTGCCAATTATTCAAGGGTTGACTGCAAGCCGGAGTCGGCATTGTACGACGCCGCCGGAAGAAGGATAGCCACCCTCGGGGAAGCCGACTTCTCCCTCCTCTTCGCAGCCGGATACAAGTTCCCGGAGAGGTTCACGGTCAAGGCCGCCGATGGTATAACAGACTTGTACGGAGCCATTTACAAGCCTTACGATTTCGATTCGACAAAGGTGTATCCGATATGCGACTACGTGTATCCGGGGCCTCAGGTGGAGGCCAACACCATCAAGTGGAGCCGCGGAATGACCCGCACGGACAGGCTGGCCCAGCTCGGCTTCATCGTGATCACCGTGGGCAACCGCGGAGGCCATCCGAACAGGTCGAAATGGTATCACAACTATGGCTACGGCAATCTCCGCGACTATGGTCTGGAGGACCAGAAATATGCAATCCAGCAGCTCGGGGCCAGGTATTCCTGGATTGACCTCGACAGGGTGGGCATCCACGGGCATTCCGGCGGAGGCTTCATGTCCACGGCTGCGATATTGACCTATCCGGACTTCTTCAAGGCAGCGGTTTCCTGCGCCGGCAACCACGACAACAGCATCTACAACAGATGGTGGAGCGAGCAGCATCACGGCATAAAGGAGAAAATCGAGAACGGGGACACGACCTTCGTTTACCACATCGAGACCAATCCGGAGCTGGCAAGGAATTTGAAGGGCCATCTGCTGCTCTGCACGGGCGATATGGACAACAATGTTCATCCGGCGAATACCATCAGGGTAATCAACGCCCTGATCCGTGCGAACAAGCGCTTCGATGTCCTCCTCCTCCCTGGCCAGAGACACGGATTCGGGGACATGAACGAATACTTCTTCTGGAAGCTTGCAGACTGGTACAGCGAATGGCTTATGGGCTGCAGCAGGAAGGACGAGGTGGATATCGCGGAAATGAACAACGACTAAGCAGGAATCCCACTGATTCCAAAACACTGAAAACCGATGAGAAACATCACTCTGAGAAATGGATTATGCTTCCTGGCAATCCTCGCCGCAGCCGGATGCAATGACAATGTCCTGAAGACCGGACATTTTGAAATGATTGAGACACAGCCTCTTGCTGAGGGCAGGACAGACTCTGTCACAGTAAGCGCGGCTATTGAGTTCCCGGAATCCGGCCTGCGCGGGGATGCCTGCGGCAGGATAACCGAAAGCATTGTCAGAATGAGTTTCGGGACAGGTGGAAACAGCATTGAGGAGGCGGCAAGACACTGGGCCGACAGTTGTGTGGCGGAATACAGGGAGAGCGGGAATGACCTTCTGAGATATCTGGAGGGCAATGATGACGGAGAGCCTTGCTCGGCCCTCTCCTGGGAAAACTCTGTAAGCGGGCACATTGCCGGAGTGCACGGTGACATTATATCCTGCATTGTCAGCAGATATGATTATGCCGGTGGCGCCCACGGCTCTACATCCGAGACCGGAGTCAATTTCAACAAGAATACCGGAGAGGTCATCGGAGAGGATGATGTTTTCACGGAAGATTCCAGGGAGGAGCTCAGGAAGCTTCTCTCGGCCCATCTTCAGGAGTCTCTTCCCGACAATGATGCCTACAATGCCCTCTTCATCAAGGACATTGAACCGAACGGCAATTTCATTGTCACCCCAGCGGGAGTCACCTACATTTACGGGCAGTACGAGATCGGCCCTTACTATCTGGGAATCATCAAGGTAACATTGCCTTGGGAGGAGCTTGAAGGGCTGCTCCGCCAGTAATTGTCCCTGAGCAGTCCTTCGTTCAATTCATCTAGACAGGCGAGTTCCATCTGGAGTCATTGTGGATAGGGTGCCCTGTCTAGATGTAGTCATTTTCCCGACATCTAGACAGGGTACGGGCAATACAGATATCTGTGGAGGGGTATACCTGTCTAGATGAATTGCACGAGGATAGGGTTCTGTCGGATTTAGCTTTGTCACATGTTCTTATCCAGAATCCGGGTTTGCCAATATGTTTCGGATATATGTTTTTGCGACGAGTTATTGCAGCATGAGTTTATATGCAATACCAATGACGGCACCGCCGCCGGAATAAAGCACCTCCGGCGGTTACAGACCGGCAGGGCTGCGCCGGGCTCCGGAATGGGCCCGCTTGCCTGCCGCCTGTTGCTTCCATGTGCCGAATTTGTGTGACGGTATCCCCGGACGGTTCATGATATTGCCTCTCAGCGTGGAGGGTTCGCTTCTGAGACCTGAACCGTCCATGATTTGGATCTCCAGCGTGGAAGGTTCCGTTATTTTAGGGACTGTCGGGAAATGTTAACCTTCCCCTAACAAATTGATTGCTAATGTGTTAAATATTTCGTATCTTTGATATATAAAGAAAAATTCCTCCAACAGGCCGTGGAAAGCTGAATTTGGAGGAATCGCAAAATAAATCTGCATGTCAAAAGTACGAAATT
>OBLI01000071.1_pt1 | contig 98306 bp, 91 predicted proteins | sample 1519701 | NCBI WGS metagenome assembly OBLI01 (sample SAMEA3663005, study PRJEB22513) | pig gut metagenome | biome: pig gut; feature: pig-associated habitat; material: faeces | place: France | collected 2012
CAGTTGTGTAATTTCTTTCCTTGCAATCTTCACAAGCTAGAACTACCATTCTATCATTTTTACCTTTGATACCCATTTTTAAGTTCCTTTATATTTTACCGTTATTGCTATTTTTTCAAGTTTTTGACCTTTTTAAAAAGAATGTGTTAAACACATTCTTTCTTTTTAAATCGGCGTATACATTATATGCTAAAATAAACATAAATAAATTGCAAATATTTGTAAAGATTTTTTAAAATTTGTTTTTATTGAACAACAATCACATCTTGAGCGTATAGCAAATAACAGTAATAACATTCAAAATTAATGGTGCAATTTTTGCACTATTAACATTACCTTTTTCACTTTAGAAAAACTTTTATGCTAAAATAAGTTCAAAGAGGAGTATAAATATGGTTAAATCTATTATATTAGCTGCCGGTAAAGGCACAAGAATGAAATCTGATGTGCCAAAAGTGCTGCATACAATCTTTGAAAAAACACTTTTGGGTTACGTTATTGATGCTGTTAACAATACAGGAATTGCTGACGAGAATTTTGTAATCGTGGGACACCAAGCAGAAAGAGTTGAAGAATATATTAACAAAAATTATGATAACGCAAAATGCGTTCTTCAATCACCACAGTTGGGAACAGGTCACGCTGTTAGCATGGCGCTACCTTACTTAAAAGACTTTGATGGTGAAGTAATAATTTTATGTGGCGACACACCATTAATTACATCCGAAACAATAAAAGAATTTGTTGAAGCACATAGAAATTTAAAATCTGATATTACAGTAATGAGTGCCCTCTTTGAAAACCCTACCAACTACGGACGAGTAATTAGAAATAGCGACAATACCCTTAACTCTATTGTTGAAGAAAAAGATGCAACATTAGAACAAAAAGCAGTTAAAGAAATTAATGCCGGAATTTATTGTTTAAACTGGGCTAAAATTAAACCTGCGTTTTCTCAATTAAAAACTAATAACGCTCAAGGCGAATATTATTTAACAGATATTATCAAATGGGGCAACGAACAAAATTTATCTGTAAATGCTTACACTCTAAAAGATAATGAAGAAATTTACGGAATAAATTCTAAATCAAATCTTGCAGAAGCAACAAAATTTTTAAACAGAAAAATAGTAAACAAACACCTCGCAAACGGAGTTCAAATTATTGACCCTTCTACAACATGGATTAGCCCTGAAACAGAAATCGAAGCCGATACAATAATTTATCCATCGACTTACATTGAAGGTAAAAATAAAATTGGTAAACACTGCAAAATTGGGCCATTTGCACACTTAAGAGGCGATGTTGTATTAGAAGATTACGTAAAAGTAGGAAACTTTGTTGAAGTTAAGAAGACTACAATAAAATCTCACACAAATGCATGTCACTTAACCTATTTAGGTGATAGTGAAATCGGCTCCAATGTTAATATTGGCGCAGGAACGATTACAGCAAACTACAATCCGCTAACAAAAGTAAAAAGTAAAACTATTATTGGCGATAATGTTAAAATCGGCTCTAATTCTGTATTAGTAGCTCCTGTTACGATTGAAGAGGGTGCTAACGTTGGAGCATTGAGCGTAATCACTAAAAACGTTACAGCTTGGGCACTTGCAATTACAAGAGCACCGATGAGAGTTGTTGAAGGTTGGGTTAAGAAACATTTGGGATAAGGAACAAATTGCTAAAATAATTTATTGCAACCCGTCCGCATCTGTAAGGCTCTGCACAGCATCGCCTACAGCTGCGACCGCCCTATCTAGGGAGATTAATCACTTAAAACGATACTTGATAAGAGTAAAAATAGCTTGGACACCGTCTTTCCAAGTTATTTTTTTGCCTTCACTTTCTTGTCTTGCGTTATATGATATAGGTATTTCCATAAATCGGACATTCTTTTTCAACACTTTTGCAGTAATTTCCGGTTCAAAATCAAAACGATTAGATTCTATCGTTACACCTTGCAGAACATCCGATCTAAAAGCTTTATAACAAGTTTCCATATCTGTTAAATAAGTTCCATAAAGAATTCTTGTCATAAAAGATAAAAAAACATTTGCAAGATAACTTAAAGCTAGAAATTTGCCATTATTACGAGTATCTGCTAAACGAGAGCCGTAAACAACATCTGCAGAATTTGTCACAATCAAGTCTACAAGTGGTTTATAATCTTCTGGGTTATACTCTAAATCCGCATCCTGAATAATTATAATATCACCGGTCGCAGAAAGCATTCCTGTTCTCAAAGCTGCACCTTTGCCCATATTGCGCTGATGATACAATACTTTGTATGGTAAATCTTTGTACAAATCTTTAGTTCCATCTGTCGAATAATCATCAATCAGTATAATTTCTTTTTCTAGCCCAAAATCAACTGCTTCGACCCGTTTAAGAATCTCAAGCAAAGAATTCTTCTCGTTATACACCGGAATTAAAATTGATATCTTATTCATTTTCTAGCCTCTACTTAGCTCTCATCATAAAAAACTTGTTTTTATACACCGTTTTATAGTATTATAAAATAAACAAGAGAGGGTTGGAATGACTTTAGAGAATTTTATTTATGAGTCAGTTTCAGAAATACTTAATAGCAAGTATGACGAAGTAAAAGAAAGCATTGAAAAACATAAAGACATCTATAAGGATGACACTGCTATATGTTTTAGTCTGCTAGCACTTGGTGCTTATATCAAAAAAGATAACCAAAGTTATTATCAATTTATGAATGACGCATCGTTTTTAGTAGAACAGAGCCATGACCAACTTACTAAAATATTTCATGAAATGATTTTGGGATATATAAATTTTTCAGAGAAAAGCACTGCTTTATATGCAATAAATTATAATAAAGCACGCAAACTTTCTATAAAAAATCAAAAAACTGAATTTTTTGAAAAATTAAATAAACTGCTAAAATGTCCGCCAATAAGTCATTATAGCAATCATAACCAAACAAAAGACCCTTTGATATCCTTGGTTAATATCGGGCAAGCAGTTGCGGCTGAAAAAAATATTGATAAATTAATAAAAACAATTGCTGAAGAAACAAAAACAGCTCTAAATGCAGACAGATGTACTGTTTATATGTATGATAAAGAGCATAACGAGCTATATTCTAAGGTTGCAACAGGTTTGGATACTAAAGAACTTAGAATTCCTGCTGATAAAGGACTTGCCGGCCATGTATTACAAACTGGTGAAACAATTAATATAAAAGATGCATATAGTGATTCACGATTTAATCAGGAAGTTGATAAAAAGACCGGTTACAGAACAAAAACAATTCTTTGTATGCCAATAAAAAACTTTAATCAAGAAATTATTGGTGTATTTCAGGTTCTTAACAAATTTGATGAATACTTTACACCAGATGATGAAGATTTATTAGTAGCAATCGCTTCTAGCGCAGGTATTTCTTTAGAAAATGCACAGCTATTTGAGAAACAAAGAAAACTTTTAGAAGAGCAAAAAGTTGTACTTGATAGCTTCATTGAAACCCTCGCAACTTCTATTGATGCACGTGATAAGATTACATCAGGTCATTCTACCAGAGTTAAAATGTACGCTTCTTTGATTGCCCAAGAATTTGGCATGGAAAAGAACGATTTATATATTCTAGAAAAAGCTGCTGCACTACACGATATCGGCAAGATAGGTATCAGAGATTCAGTTTTGCAAAAAGAAGGGAAATTGACTCCGGAAGAATATAAACATATTCAACAGCACGTTGAAATTACGCACCATATCTTGGAAAAAATTCATATGTCTAAAGATTTCCAGCAAATTACTGAAATTGCTTGTTCTCATCACGAGAAATTTGATGGAACCGGATACTATAGACATCTTAAAGGCGAAGAAATTCCTTTTGGAGGAAGAATATTGGCGGTTTCAGATGTATTTGATGCAATTACATCAAAAAGACATTACCGTGATAAAATGCCAATCGAAAAAGTTATTGATATTATAAAAAATGGCGCAGGTTCACACTTCGACCCACTTGTTGTAGAAAAATTCTTAGCAATAAAACTTAATAAAATTGTAAGCGTATTTATCACTGAAAATAACTTAAAGATTAGCAAAGAAGACATGAAAACACTTGAGAAATACAATCTACTTGATTTATATTACTCAATAGTAAATAATTGTAGTAACAAATTGTTGCAAGTGTTTAATAAATATTACGTAGGTGTAGATTTAGAGCATGAGTAAAACATTAAGAGAACTAATTATATCCTGTTTAATACTTGCATCTGTTCAATGTGTTTGGGCAGATGAGGTAAAGCCATTAAAAGTTAAGGCTGAAACAAATGTTGCTAATATGGATATGGTAATTAAAGACAATTTCATCAAAGCAAAATACGCGTCAGCAGAAAATCGTTTTGTACAAAGCAACGTGAAAGCATCTTATGATGATTTTAACGACATTATTCAAAGAGCTTCGCACGATGACTATGTGTTCCTTGTTTATGGAATCAAGATGGCTGAATATGGATTTTTTGATTTGTCTGATTCTTTGATAAGCAAACTTGATGATAACGGTTTTACCAACTCTTACATTAAAGACATAAAAAAATTCTATTACCCTTCTGCTATGGTAAATTCTAAAGATATTGTTTATCTGGCAGATGCTTATTCAAACATTGTTTACAACAACATGGCGATTGAAACAACATCAGAACTATTGAACTCAAATCAAGCAGCAGAAAGTGATTACAAAAATTACTTAATCGCATTAGGATATTACAAATCCAATAATTTGCAGCAAGCTTTAAAATACATCAATAATGCAATTGTAGAAAATGATGTAAATATTAATTATTTATCATTAAAAGCAAAAATTTTAGCTGATTCAAATAAGCCAAAACAAGCTTTAAAGATATTGGAACAAATCAAAAAAACAGATTTTCAGACTGTTGATTTCCAAACAAAAGTGAGAGCTGTTGAAGAATATATTCTTTATAAGACTGCAAAAGTAGAAGCTTTGAAGGATTATCATTTAGCTTATTATTACCATCTACAGGACAAAAGTTTGCTAGCAACAAAAGTTTTGCAATCATCAATTTTACAAGCAAAACAACATAGCCCACTTATATTTTCACTTTTAGGCAAAATTTATTATGAAAACGATGAGCCGCTCAAAGCTCAAGAATTTGCAACAAGAGCGTATAAAGATGATAACAAGAACTACTTGGCAGCGCTTACGCTTGGTGATATAAGTTTTGACAATAGAAAGTATAGTGATGCGCTAAAATATTACAAAAAAGCTAAAAGCCTTACAAAAGATGCAGAACCATCAGTTGGAATTGCAAAAACATATTTAGCTCTAGATAACGAGAAAAAATCAAAAAAATTATATGATAAATTATTGAAAAAATATGATAAAGATGAAGAACTGCTTGTAAATTCATTGCAAGTATTCCCTCATAAAGCAGATTATTATTTGCCAAAAGTAGCGTCAATGGATATTTCTAACAACGATATCTGGCTAGGTTTGGCTAATCTTGCTATCAGAGATAAGAATTTTACAATGGCAGCAGCGTATCTAAACAATTCTTATTATATTGACTCTAATAATTTCAAATATTATTATTATCTTAGCCTTGTATTAAGAGCGAAGGGTGAGAATGACCTAGCTAACCAATCATTAATAAGATGTTCAAGGCTAAATTCTGATTATGCAGCAGATGTACATCCGGGGCGAAGTGTTTATGAAGACTAGTATTTTAATCGTAGAAGACCATGAATTAACAAGATTTGGGCTGAAAACAGCCTTTGAAGCTTGCGATTTTATTGAAAACATTTTTGAAGCTGAATCAGCGGAAAAAGGTTTGAGTATTATAAAAGACAACGAAGTCGGGCTCATTATTATGGATTTGGGCCTTCCCGGTATGAACGGTATTGAAGCCACAAGAAAAGTAAAAGAGCTTAACAAAGATATCAAAATTGTTATCTTAACTTCACACAATGATGATCAAGAAGTTTTGAACAGTCTGAAGGCCGGCGCAAATGCTTATTGTTCTAAAGAAATCAATCCAAAGAGATTAATACAAGTTGTACAATCTGTATTAGATGGCGCAGCGTGGTTTGACCCTTCTATTTCTCATATTGTACTGGAAGCTGCAACAAAATCGCAAAACATTTCAGCTTCAAAGCCGGAACGCGATTATGGTCTGACTTCAAGAGAAACGCAAATTTTGAAACTTATTACAGAAGGATACAGTAATATTGAAATAGCAAAAGAACTTTTTGTAAGTATCAATACTACAAAAGCTCACGTTGCTAGTATCTTGCAAAAACTTGAGGTAGATGATAGACTACAAGCAGCACTAAAAGCTTTGAAAGAAAGATTGGTATAGTTTGATGGGCGGAATTGCTTCAATATTAGTCGTAGATGATAATCCTAAATACTTGGCTGACGCACTTCCTATGTATGGTTATGATGTAACTGTAGCAGAGGATGGGCTCGAGGCTCTTAAAATTCTGGACAAAAAAGAAGGTGTTTTTGATTTAATTTTGCTTGATGTTATGATGCCAAATATGGATGGCTGGGATACTTTAAAAGCTATTAGAAATAACAAAAAGATTAAATATATACCTGTAATTATGATTACAGCTGTAAGTGAAGATCAAAAAGTTGTATCCGGCTTAAGAATTGGCGCTGATGATTATATCGTCAAACCATTTATTCTGCCAAATCTTTTAGCTAGAATTGAAGCTGTATTAAGAAGATGCGAATGGCAAAAAGAAGCAAAACCTAAACAAGAAGCTAATATCAATAATAACGTTAGCATTGATGTATTGACACCAAAAGAAAAAGAAGTACTTGCACTCGTTGCCAAAGGTGCCAGCAACCAAGAAATTGCGGACAAACTTTTTGTTAGAGATGTAACAATAAAAACGCATTTAAACAGTATTTTCAAGAAATTGAAAGTAACAAACAGAACACAAGCGGTATTGCTTGCGATGCAAATGAATTTGATTAGTTAAAAAGGAGCCAAAATGTTATCAAAAGAAGAACTCACAGACCTTTTATTATCTGATATTCAACAATTTAATGAAGAAGTAAAAAATAATCCAAACGGATTGGATTTGAGCGAAACTGATTTAAGCGGCACTAATTTGAATGGTGCAGAGTTTGTGAATGTTGATTTAACATCATCTTCTTTTGCTGATAGCCATTTGACAGAAGTAAAATTTGATGGCTGTGATTTAACATCCGTTGACTTTACAAGAGCAGAAGTAGTTGAATGCGGTTTTAATGAATCTGTATTAAATGGAACAGATTTCAGCTACGCAAAAGTTGATTATTGTAATTTTTCTGATGCAGATATGGCAGGAGCAATTTTCCAAGGTGCTGACTTAACAGCTTCTGATTTTTCTATGTCAGAAAATTTGAGCGCATGCAGATTTGATGAAGAAACTGTTTGGCCGGATAATGAATATTTGCCGGAAGACTTTGATACAAAGTACTCTTCAGATTTGTCTTCTTTGCAAGATGATGATGATTATCAACAGTCCGATTATTAATCATTTTTTAATATCGACATTACAAACAAATCTATATTTGTCATAGAAATATATTGTATTCAAAACTCTGCAACAAAAATTTACAATAACCACTTGTAAAATAAATGGGTTTAAGGTACACTTGAATTACACTGGTAGAAAGAAGGAATATAACAATGTCAAAACAATGTGAAGTATGCGGTAAAAAACCTATTAAAGCAGCTAAGTTAACATTCTCTCATAAACAAATTGTAAAAAGACAAACTCCAAATTTACAAGATATCAGAGTTAATGTAAATGGTCAAACTAAAAAAATGACAGTTTGCACTTCTTGCTTAAAAGCTGGCAAAGTACAAAAAGCTGTTTAGTTTTTAATCGAAAAGGTATTAGAAAAAGAGTCTACATTTGGTAGGCTCTTTTTTATTGTTTAAATGTTTACACTAGGGTGTTAAATTAAAAATTGTTTTTAAATCGACAAATTAAACCTAATCTAGTGGCATAAAAATAAATATGGCGCATTCCCTCTCCACGGGGGAGGGTAGAATTTCAAGTTTAGCTGTGCGAAACTTAGAAATTCGGGTGGGGGCTAATTTAAATTTTTTTTAATTTATTAATTTTATAATGTTAATAAATTAAATTTCTTACATAGTTCCCTACGGGCAAGCCCCCACCCTTTACACCACACTTACAAGCTTGTAGTAAAAATTACAAACTTGTAAGTGAAGCATAAAACTCCCCCGTGGAGAGGGGACACGCCATACTTAGAGATTTACCTTCTAACAAAAAATGTGGGGCAAACTGCCCCACGTTTTCAACTTAGCATCTAAGTATCTAATCCGCTCGTTTCTTAAAACATCCGGCTTCTTTATCATATTCGTAGTAGACGCCGTCTTTTTCACATACCCAAGGATAGTTTGCTGTAAAATTATATCCATTCTTGTATGCTTCTAGAAGAGCTTCATAGTAAACGTTTGTTTCTGTTCTGTTTACGGCTTTTCCTGCTTGTGTAAATTCCTGATTAATTGTTCCGTCAGCGTTTCTTACATTCACGCTAAACGCTTTGAATTTCTTCGTTTTAGGATTCCAAACATACAGATATGAACCCTGATTTGAGAATTGGTAGTATGTTCCGGTAGTCTTTGCTGCTGTTAAATTCAGTTTCTCCGCAGCTGTTTGCATTTCTAAAATTACATCTTCTGATTTCGCTATTACCTCTTTTTTAGGATTAACTTCTTTTTCTTCTGTAACAGGAGTAACAGGCTGTTCCGGCACTTTGTCTTGAGTTTCAAGAGTTGATGTTTGCATAGGTTGTTGAGCAGAATTTTCCACAACTTCTGGTTGTACAACCACTTTTGGAGCCTGTTGTGTAGCAGGTGTTCCATTTTGTGTAGCAGAAGTTGATACACCAACAAACTTAATTTCCGTCAACATTGATATAAAATTTTCAGGAGAAGTAGCATCAAAATCAGTTGATTTATAACTTGTAGCTTTTCTTGTATCAAATTGGTAATACTTGCCATCTTTTTCAAAAATATTACTTGCCGTCGTTAAATTATAACCATATATATTGCATAATACCAATCTGGCTACATCATAATCTCGTGATTTTTCTGGATTAAAACAGTCATCGTCTAAAAATTTATTAAGAGCTTTCGTATCACCTGTAGCAAGAGCACCTGCGTCGACATTATGCGTACACTTTATATATCGCTCTTTTTCTACATCATATAAATATACGTAGCCGTCCAAATCAACTAGTACACCGTCCCAAGGTGTTTTGTATAAATCAACCTCTTTGTCTTCGTCACCATAAATATCATGGTATGCAGGAGCTTTTTCAGGATAATTCTTTTCAATTAAACTAGGAGCAGATGTATATATTCTTGGAGTATCTATAACAGGTGGAGTATCTTCAACAAAACCAAATCGTCCCAATTTACCATTGTCACTGGTGTCACCAGCTAAGATTGTTGGACCTGCAAAAGTACTATCATCTTTTGTTGTGAAATTTATATACCATCCGTCAAATGTTATATTTGTTAAATCATCAGAATATTTTTCCAATGCCTTTTGTATAGCAGCTTCAATTTCATTTATATAATCCTGTTTGTATTCTTCTTTTTTCCAAGAGTACAAATGTGGTCCTCTATAGTCATTTTGTTCAGTAATATCATAATCACGTTTTAAGTAAGGAGAATAACTATCACTATTTAACTTACCAAAGTATTTGGTATATATTGGATCTACAAGTTCATGTATATAAGAGCTAATTTCTTGACTCAATGCACTTTTTTCAAATTCGCCTTCTTTTGCAGCAACCTTATTAAGGTCATCATCACGAACAGTTTCTATTGAACTATCAGTAGGTAGAGGCTCCTGTGCTTTTAAATCATTTCGCTTGTTCGCACTTTCATAACCGGCAGCATTTTGTTTGTTAATAAGTTGTTCAAAGTAATTGATGCCAGAAGAGTTATCACCCAACAGGTAATTTGTCATATCTAATATATCGATAGTGCCACAATTAGCAAATGAGGTACAAACACCACTGCTTCCCATATTTTTTGCTAATTTTAAGAGTTTTTCTCGTTGTTGTGAAACAGAATCAGTATCATTAATTCCTGAGGCTTCTTTTAATGCTCCGATTAAATCATCCGGAATCCTGCTTAATGTAATATCAGATAAATATAAATCTAAGTTTATACTACCATCAACATTAAAATACTTTGTAGGATTATTCACATCATAGTTCAACGCATAAGCAATTGCATCAGCAATTGTTGGATATTTATCTCTAAGCTTCTTTATATAAGCATCAACTTCTGTTGCCTTATAAGTTTCAGAATCAGTTTTGACATCATACGGCAAAGCCTTATTTTCTCCAACACTGTTGAAAAATGCTTCTAATGATACAGTTTTACCGTCAGTTGCACCTAAAGACTTACAATATGACTCAATTGCAGATTTTAGCTTTGATTCATCCTCTGCATAAGCTTTCATTTCTTGATATGGTATACCTAGCATTTTTAGCGTATTTCTTACAATATTACCATTACTATATAGTTTTTGACCTTCTACTATTTCTACATAGCTTCCACTATATACAAGATTAGCTTGCAGATACTGCTTCAATGTTTGTATAAAGTTGTCATCAAAAGTAATTGTATCATCAGAATTTACTTGCAGCCCTAAATAAGAATTATTGTTAATATAATTTCTGAAGTTGTCACGAGCTTCTTTTTTATTATTTTCATAATCATTCGTAATCTCAGAAGAACTAACACTAATTCCACCTGAGCCCATTTCTTCATACTCATATTGGTAGTGAATACCGTTCGTTGCATTTGTTGAATTTGTAGTTTCAGAGGTTGTTGTTTGAGAAACAATACCAGAAGCATAGAAATAATTAGTGCCAGTATCATTTTTACCTAACAAGTAGTTCATCAAATCTATAACATCAAATTCAATATCACTCGCAATATAAGGTCCGTCAACAATACCCCCAAGAGCTGTTGCAACCTTTTCATTTATTTTTTGAGCATCTGAATTCATATATATAGAATTTACTTCACTTTCAGAAACACCTGCTGCGTACATCAAAAGTTTTCTAAAATCCTGATTATCAGAATATCTGTTGTTAGTAATACATATATTTATTGACCGACTTTGACCGTGACCATTGCCGTATTCTGGGAAAATATCTTTAAATTTTTCATAAATATCAGGATATTTTTCTTTAAGTTGACATACAAAATACCCAACACCGCTAGTATCTCCATCAGGACTTTTGTAATCTTCAGGTACATCAATCCAAGGGTCTTCCGGTTTAGTTACATCATCATTATAAAATCTATTAGAATAACGCTCATCTTTTACTCCACTATTCATTAAGCCTGTTGCATTGAAGGCCTCAGACGCATTTATTTTTATAAATTGAGATGGTTTAGTTATGCCTAAATCTGAAATATCAATGCCCAATCGTTCGCATTCTTCTATCTTTAAATATAGAGCATTGTTAATATTTCTTGAGATTTCATCATATGTTAAAGGAATTTCTAAATCTATATTTGACAATGAACCGCCAGATATACCAACTTTAGCCACAGCTAGAGCGTTATAATAATCTTCTACCAAAATAGTTTTGCCATCAGTAGAACCTGCTTTATAGCAAAAATCTGCAATTTTTTGACGAATCTCTTCTTCGCTAGAGTTTTGATTTAAACCTAACAATTGAACAAAGCCATATTCATTTTTGTTATAAGCATGATGTTCATTGTCGAATCCACGACCTTTCATTAACATCTCTTTTATCATTTCTATTGACTCATCAGTGAATGTTACAGTATTGCCATCGCATTCTGGAGTAGTCATCAAGTTAGTACCTTGATTCATTTGTAATGATTTACTAAATTTATCAACCTGACTCCAATAAACATCTTTTATATTCATAAAATCTGAATTTTGCGTATATTTTGAATAACAATATAAATCATAATATGCACCCAAATAAATTCCCTGATATTCACCGTTTTCATCATAATTGATTTTCATTCCAAAAAATTCTTCCGGATGAGAATTTATATATTGACCCTGCTCTTTTGTTAAACGATTTTGGTCAAAAATAGCTTCATATGAATCATGTCTATCAGTATATTCTATGCCTAATTTATCACAAATTTGAACTGTTAAATCCGCTAGATAACTCCATTCTGCACTCATATCATTATTACTATCTTCCATATATTCAGGAGTATTTTCAAGCTCATTAGCATAAACATCAATATCTAACCTTGGAAGCGATGCTCCATAAACTCCATCAGGTTGATTTTTATCAGAATATGTTACCCATGCTACGTTTCCTATACTTATGCTTCGCTTCTCACCATTATAATTGTAGAAATTACTATTATTCTTTTTGGCTTCAAATTCTTCTTGGCTTAAAGCCCTTGAATCAGGAGTCACAGGAGTTGTAGTACCACCTTCTATAGTAGCATTTTTAGTTGCATCGTCTTTTACATCATCAATTTGAGATTTTGCAGCATCTGTAGAGCATTTTAGAGTATACTTTTTACCTTCATAAGTAAAAGTTACTGTAGTTATACCGTTATTTTCTGTTATATTAATATCGGCAATTTTTTTAGATTTCAAACCAATTTGGAGTTCATCAACAGTCATATCTCCTTGAGCAAATAACTGTACAATTTGGCTTAAGCGCAAGTCTTCTACCGTTCCATAGTCATAATCAATCACGTTGCTTATGTCATTCAATAGCTGATAAGTTTCCCAATTATGTTTTACACCATTTACAGAATATTGATTCTTATCTTCAGAAGTTTTAACATCATCCTTATTTCGTCCGATTGTTTGACCGGTCTTTAAATTGTACAAGTACTGTCCTTTAATTTCTGTCATGATATGCTCCTTTTAAGTGGGATAAATTTGATATTTTTATTTTGCTCTATTGGTGTGCTGTCATTACGAGTGCTACGCACGTAGACATTTGGTCGGCTTCTTGGTTAAAATTACTAGCTAATTTTAAGACTACCAGCTTCGCCTCAATGGTGAAACTACAAGTTTAATCTTTATCATCGTGCTTTTTCTTTTCTTTTGGTTTTGTAATACTATATAAAATAACTTCTTTTTCATCCTCTAAACAAACCTTAAAATCGTTTGCGGATTGAACTATGACACACATTGCATTTTCAAGATTGATATAATTGACATCATTTTCAATATAAAAATTCTCTTTTGCCAATTTTCTTGCCTGTGCAATACTAGTTATGCCTTCAAAGATTTTAAGCTTTTCTTTAAATTGTTCAAGCTTCTTTGCAGCATCATCTTCTGTTCTGCTGTGGGATAAATACGCTCTTGCTTGTTCTAAATTTCTATCCATTGCTTTCCTTTATTTTGATATATTTTATCACTAAACATAATTATTCTATTTTATATAACGGCACATTTTTCAAAAACTTTAGAGTTTATTAAGAAAATGTTACAATTGTGTACCTATAATCGATTAATTCAAATTTTCATGCGCAGAATTAACAATATTTTCTATACTAATTTCAACTTCTTCGCCAGAGGTTGCAAGCCACACCAAATATTCTATATTACCAGCAGGACCTTTTATTGAAGAATACGTAAGTCCTTTTATTATATAACCTAATTCTTTTATACAAGCTAGAACATTATCAATAACCATAATATGCGTATTCTTGTCTTTTACGACACCGCCTTTTTCCACCAAATCTTTACCTGCTTCAAATTGCGGTTTAATCAGGCATATCATTTCATGAAAATCAGGATTTAGAAGAATTTTTAAATTCGGTAATACTTTGGTTAATGAAATAAATGACAAATCCGAAACCAATAAATCAGCCATCGGTTCATTTTCGCTATATATATCATCTTTTGTGCAGATTTTTAAATTTGTTTTCTCAATTGTTTTTACATGTTCAGAACTTCTAATTTTCCAGTCTAACTGACCATATCCAACATCAACGGCATAAACGAATTTTGCACCATGTTGAAGCAAACAATCAGTAAAACCGCCGGTTGAAGCACCAGCATCAAAACAAATTCTATCTTTTACAACTACATCAAACGCTTCCAAAGCCTTTTGAAGTTTAAATCCGCCTCTCGAAACGTATGGCATTGATTTAACTTTGAAATCATACTCTTTTGATGGATCAATCTGAAAACCGGCTTTTGTAACAACTTCGGTTCCAATCATAACACTACCGGCTAATATTGCAGCTGCGGCCTTACTTTTTGTTTCAAAGTAACCTAAATCAGTAAGAATTTTATCTAAACGTTCTTTTTTCAAATTTCAAAAAACCTTTCTGCATTGTTAGTTGTAATATCAATGATATCATTTATCGGTATAGCTCTTAAATTTGCAACCTCTTCAGCTACATATTTAACATACGCAGGGCTATTTTCCTTTCCTCTAAAAGGAACTGGAGTCAGGTATGGCGAATCCGTTTCAAGAACAAGTTTTTCTAGCGGAACAGCTTTTGCCACATCTTTCATCTTAATTGCATTCTTAAATGTAACGACTCCGCCAATTGCAATATACCAGCCTTGCTTTACACATTCTTGCATAAATTCTACGCTACCGGAAAAACAGTGGAACAAGACATTTGAACCCTTGTTATACTCTTTTAACAAATCAAAAGAATCCTTATGGGCTTCTCTATCGTGAACTACAATCGGCAAATTTAATTCATTCGCTAATTTTATTTGTTTAACAAAAACTTCTTTTTGTAAATCAACAAAAGATTTATCCCAGTAATAATCCAAACCGATTTCACCTACAGCTTTGATTTTAGAATTTTTAGCCATATCTCGAAGTTTTTCTTCAATTTCTGGAGTATATGTTTTAGCCTCTGTTGGGAAAATCCCAATCATAGCGTATAAATTTTCATTTTTTAATGCTGTATCTAATACCTTATCCAATGTAGCGACTTCAACAGATGGAATTAGCGCCTTTTTTACTCCATACTCTGACATCAAAACCATAGTTTTATCGAAATCTAACATATCTATATGGGCATGTGTATCAATTAAATAATCTTTCATACCAAGAATTATACCACGCTAAAAACAAATTGCCTTATATTCGCAACTGCAATCATCGCAATTGCAAACGGGCTTTTTAGAAGGTTCATCCATTGTTGAAATCTTGTTTACAATTTCTGTTAGTTTATTTTCGTATTCTGATATTAATTCGCTAGTTAGTTTGATTTTTACTTCTGTTTTATTCTTTAAATCAATATAAACAAAACTAACATTCTCCGTTTTGAAAAATTTTGAAACAGCAAGTAAATAAATCATAGTCTGAAAATCAAATTTGGCATTTTTAGGAGCAGAGCCTGTCTTATAATCCAGTATATAATACTCTTCATTATTTTTAACTAAAGCATCCAATCTACCGCCAAAATAGAATTTACCAAGCTTCACTGTTAAAGAGTATTCAGTATTAACGACATCATACGCAAAATATTGGATAGATTTTAAATAATTCCAAACACTTGCTTCTCTTTCATTAAGTGCACTTTCTATTTTATCTATATTTTCTTTTCTCAAATAGTAAGAAGCAAGCGCGTGAATATTCTTACCAAATTCAAAAACATCGTCATTTACAGGCATATTAATATGCTTGATATATTTTAGATAAAAATTTTTCGGACACTGCTCAAATGTCTTGAGCATGTTTGGTGAAAATTGTGTATTCATAAAATTTACTCATTTGCTTGGTATAAGAGTTAAAGAATATCGTCATTGCGAGAAAATCTGTGATTTTCGTGGCAATCTAAATCGAAATTAATCTGGATTGCTTAGCTCACGCTCGCAATGACGTGGCACTACTTTTTGTACCATTCCATTTGGGTTAAGCTCAATTACCCCTTTACCCCTTTACCCTTTTACCCCTAGCCCTCTAGGTACGTATATTCAGGATTATTCTTTAATGTTTCTTCTATTTTTTCAAAGGTAATCAAACCTTCAGTTGCACCAAATTCTGAAACAACGCTTGCAGAGTTTACAGAAGCGTACATCAAAGACAAGCCAACGTTTAACTTAGTTCTTTCTAATGCGCCACAGAAAGTAGATGCGAATGCGTCGCCTGCCCCAAGAGTAGAAACAACAGGTGATGGGAATACCGGACAGAAATAGAATTTTTGCCCGTCATAAGCATAAGCACCCTTACCGCCATCAGTGATTACAACAATTTGGTAATCCATAACCTTCATAGTTGTTAACATCTTTTTGATATCTCTATGAATAAGTTCATGAGAGAATTTTTCGGTCTTAGTATCAGGTCTTACTTGAATACCTGTTGCCATAGTAGCTTCTTCTTTGTTCATAACAACAATATGCGCAGAATTAAGAATTGTCTTTATATGTTCAAAACCACGTTTAATACTTGTAGAACCGGCATTAAAACAAATTTTTGTACCATGTTGATGAGCATATTCAACAATTGCTTCCAAAACCTTATTTGATTCACCATTCAAAGGAGCTACATAAATTAAATCAGCATCATTAATTGCATCAAAATTAATTTCGCTTTCTCTAATTTCTGCATTTGCACCACGGTGAGCTAAAACCGTTCTATCACCTTGGAAACTTACTAGAATTATAGAAAAACCTGTTGAAGATTTTTCGTCTTGTATAATATTAGACAAATTAACATTTCTTGTCTTAAAAGCATCTAAAATACCTTCTGAATAAATATCTTTACCGATTTTAAATATCGCAGATGTATCAAAACCTAGATTGCCAAAGTTGCTCGCAGTATTAACACCGCCACCACCTACATTTGATGAAAATGTAGTGATATCTATTTTGGCACCGTACGGATAACTCATAAAATCAGAGTTTTTAGTTTGTGAACATACTGAAACTATATTTGCATCATCGCATTCAACGAAAACATCCATCGTTGCACTGCCGATTGTAAGAACCTTTGTCATAACTTTCCTCCTATATATTACTATTTTAATACAAATAGCAAAAAATATTTTTTCGAGTTTTAATAATAATAATGTATAAGGAGTATAAAAATGGATATTAGAGTTAACAATGTGTCTTTTAATGGTAAAAAGGAAATGTTTTATGGAATCAAAAAGCTTGCAGAAGAATCTGCTACATTCGAGCAAAAGCGCGCTATGGCAGTAGGTCCTCACCCTGTAAGCATGAGTAATAGCATATCAGAATCAAAAGGAAAGCTTTTTGCATACGCAGACATGGTGATGAATGACGAATTTGTTAATGAAGGTTTGCAAGATGCATCTCATGACAAAAACTTAATCAAATACTGCAAAAAAGTTCTATCACAAAATGGTCAACAATATATATCACCAATAAGTGTATTTACCAAAACTCTTAGAAATGCAGCAAAAGATTTGAGCCAAAGTGCACAGGACAGCTTAAATACGTTTATTACAAGTATTAAATAATATACCAGTTAATTTTAGCTTTTTGTAAAAAATTGTAAATATTCGTTTTGCGCATGGTGTATTTTTTATTTAGTTAATCTATAATGTTTGTATACAAGGATATGTGAATTATATATAAATTTTAAAGAAACAGGGATTACTTTAATTTTCTATATTTTTTGCGATGTAGATTAGGGAATGATGTGCGAGAGAGCGCAGAGTCAGAAAGGTAAAGAATGGCTCTTACAATTAATACAAATATGTCATCTTTGATTGTTCAGAAGAATTTAAATTCTGCAACAACGAGCTTAAACAACGCTATTGAAAGAATGACAACAGGTTACAAAATTAACCATGCAAAAGATAACGCAGCAGGCTATTCTATTGCAACAACATGGAAGACTCAATTAGCTTCTTTGGATATAGCTTCTGATAACGCTTCCACTGGTGCTGATATGTTGACAACGTTAGAAGATACTTATTCTCTTATTTCTTCACACATACAACGTGTAAGAGATTTGACAGAGCAAGCAGCCAACGGAACTTACGGCAGCGAATCTTTAAAAGCTATTCAGTCTGAAATCACAGCCAGACTGGAAGAAGTAGACAGAATCACCGCTAACGCAGAATTCAACGGGCTAAAGATGATGGATGGTAGCATCAAAGATGACATTTCTCTTCAAGTAGGCTTATATTCAGCTGGTTCCAGCCAAATCACCTTAAATAAAGACTTGTTTGCAAAAGCTGATGTTAGCTCTTTGTTTGGAGAAGATATTGCAACAGTCGCCTCAAAGTGCTCCGGCTTAACGACAGGAACAACTGCTGCTAGCATGCTTGACGAAATTGACAGTGTTATTAAAACAATATCAGACAGAACCACAACATTAGGTTCTGCACAAAACAGAATTGAATCTGCAGTTGAATCTATTAGCGTACAAACTGAGAACTTAACGTCTTCTCTATCTACTTTAAGAGATGCCGATGTAGCGGAAGAATCATCCAACTACATAAAAGCGCAAATATTACAGCAAGCTTCCGCAACGTTGCTTGCAACTGCAAACCAAGCTCCAAGCATTGCCTTGAGTTTGATTTAATAAAAATTTTAAATTTGTTGTTGATTGGGATATGTACTTATATATGAGCTTGATTTATTCAAGCTCTTTTTATGTGTGGTGCTACGCACGTAGACACAACTGTCGGCTACTTGGTATAAAATACAAGATTAGTTATTAACTACTAGCTCCGCCTCATTGGTGAGTCTACAAGCTAGATGTACACTTACCCACGCACGTAGACACAACTGTCGGCTACTTGGTGTAAAATACAAGATTATTTATTAACTACTAGCTCCGCCTCATTGGTGAGTCTACAAGCTAGATGTACATTTACTCCCGCATGTAGACATTGGGTCTGCATTCAGAAGTGGAAAGTGGAAAATTGAAAATTCTTTTAAAACAGTTGGTAGTTACAACTACAAACTTGGCGCGTCCCTCTCCTCGGGGGAGGTATAGACTATTCTAAAACTTAATTCTCGCCCACAACATCCATTGAGTGGGAGAGATGTCACGTTAGTGACAAGGAGGGAAGGGTGGGGGCTAATTTATTCTTGTGTTGAAAGTGGAAAGTTGTTTTAAAACAGCTGATAGCCCTAACTACCGGTATGACGTATTCCCTCTCCTAGCAGGAGAACGGATTTTCGGTAGGTATAATATATCCTTATCTATCTTCCCAAAGCTCTAATTACTTTCACGAATTTTTCATCAGGTTCAATTTCCAATGATATCAGCTCGCCATTCATAGGACGTGGAAATGTCAATTTATAAGACTCCAGAACCTGTTCTTCCGTTTTAATTTTCATTTTTCCAAAACCATACAACGTATCATTATAAACAGGATGTCCGATACTTGCCATATGCACCCTAATTTGATGAGTTCTTCCAGTTACCAAATGAATTTCTACCAAAGTTGCGTCATTAAATCGCTTCAAAACTTTTACAATTGATGTACTGTCTTTTCCGCCATCTAACACGCACATTTTATGCGGTTGATTTGGATTTCTGCCTATTGGTTTATTAATAACAAAACTATCTTCCGGTACAACACCTTTTACTATTGCCAAATATTTTTTCTCTGTTTGTCCATTTTTCATTGCATTAACAAGATACTCATGAGCCTTATTATTTTTTGCTATCATCAGCAAGCCCGAAGTATTTCTATCTAATCTATGCAAAATACCACGACGAAATTCACCGTTTATATCGGACAAATTCTCACCATATTTATACATAAGAGCATTCACAAGCGTGCCAGTGGTTTCAATAGTAGTAGGATGAGTTAGCATGCCAGAAGGCTTATTCACAACAAGCATATCATCATCTTCCCAAACAATATTAAGTGGAATATCCTCCGGCAAAATTTCAATCTTATTAACAAGCGGCTCAAATTCTATTAAATCATTCTCTTTAAGGATATAAGACGGTTTAACGGGGTTAGAATTAACAAGAACAGAACCTTTTTTAATCTCAGTTTGAATTTTTGAACGAGAAAAATCTTGCATATAATCTGCAAGAAAACTATCTATTCTATTGTCGGAAGAAAATTCATCAATTACCAGTTTCATTGTTCTTTGAAAAATTGTGCTTTATTATAATTATTACTATCGCCAATACGCTTATATTAATAAAGATATCAGAGATATTAAATACAGGAAAATTTATAAAATTCAATTTGAAATAATCTCTTACATACCCAAAAGCTATTCTTTCGTACATGTTACAGAAAATTCCTGAAATTAATAATGCTGTCCAAAAGAATGCTATTGTTGAAGATTTAGCTGCATGTTTAATAGCATAAAAAGCAATTGCAATAATTGCGGCTATAGCAAAACATACCAGAAAAATTTTAGAATTCTGTAAAATACTAAAAGCTGCGCCTGTGTTCTGAACTGATATCAAATCAAACACCGGATTAGCAGGTAATGCTTCAATATTATTGTAAACAGCATTAGAAGAAAATAGATCAAACACAATAAAGAAAACTATTGAAATAAAGAAATAAATTATCTTACTTGCTTTGCTCATTATTTTCCTCTTTTACGGTCTTTGGAACAACATTCACGCGGACAATTTTGTATCCAAAGCCGGTTAAACTTAACTTGATACTCAAATCCTCTACATCAGCTTTTGTTAAACCAATTGATGCAACAACATACTCATTAACATTATCACAATTTGAAACAAAAATACGCTCTAATATGTTATCATCCGGGAATTTTCTATATACTTCTTTTGCCTGTTTTTGAGGATATTCAACTTTGTCACTAGCTATTGACGCAATTGCAATTATATTTGCAGGCGGATTAAATTCTAAAGAAGCAGTATATTCTTCCCCTGCATTGATTTTTTCGGGAGCTGTTAACTTTATATCTAAATTTCTAGCATCACCATATAGCATTGTAGTTGTTTCTTTTAGAACTTCATCAGAAGCTACTTTCCATTCTCCGTCTTCTTTTTTCAAGTGATAAACACTATCAGATTCACTTCTTAAAACACCATCTAATTTTGCAGAAACAGGAATATCAGCTGAAGACGTTTCCTCTACAACGACATCCGCAATATCATCTTTCACATCTATAGATTTAATCTTTATTCCATAGACAATCTTGTCATAAGTATTCCAAATATCTTTAACCAATTCTGAATACGTATCAAGATTAAAACCATCAGCATTGGTATAATCTTTATCATACGTAGCTATAAATTTATCAAAATCCGTTTTGTTGGCATATTTTACTTGAGAACGCAATAATGATTTTATTTCTCTTGTATCATTTTTAAATATATTAAGATTAAATAAATCAAAATTTCCGCCGGCAAATGCAGACGGCATAGTTAACAAAAATGCTAATGTAATTAAATATTTCTTCATATTTAGTATTATACTCTAAAACAATTAAAACTTGAATAATACAAACAAATGACTTACTTTTTTGGCATATATGTGGTATAATCATCCCAACAGTAGGAGTTTTTATGCCAAACATTGATTTAGACGACGAATTTTTAGAGTTATTTTTTAACATTACAAACTCTAAACCACCAAAAGATTTAACACTTCTTGACTTAAAAAAGCAGTTAATCGACATTGTAGACACTCTTAAAGAGCTTAACAACTGCGCTAAAAAACCTATTTTTAGTAAAGCTTTCGGGAACGAAATCGCTCCGCAAGACAACAATGAAACTCCAGCAATGCTTGTTGTCGATGATTTAGGTGTGATTACATATCAATTAAAAGTTCTATTGTCACAATTCGACTACGATGTAGATTGCTCACAAGAAATATATGATGCTGTTGCAAAATTCAAGAAGAGAAAATATAAGTACATCGTAATGGATTTATTCATCCCTACTGAAAGAGAAGGTTTTATTCTATTGACAGAGCTTAAAAAGATGGCTACTGCATATAGCTCTGACACTGTTATTGGAGTTATTACAGCTTCTCCAAGAAAAGAAATCGAAAATCAATGCAGAATGCGCGGTGCGGACTTCTTTTTAGAAAAAAACAGTGATTGGCAAAATGCCTTGGTAAATATTATGAAAGGTTATATCAACGCAGGTAAAGACGAGGATGATGAGGATTACTAAAAATGGAACAAAAGTCAATTTTTTCAGTAATATCTCCAATCATGGTTGGTCCATCCAGTTCACATACAGCCGGTGCAGTAAGATTAGGGCTAATGGCGCGCAATATATACAAAAATTCTTTTAAAAAAGTAGCTTTTGTTTTATATAATTCATTTGCAACAACAGGATTTGGTCATGGTACTGATAAAGGTTTATTAGCAGGTGTTCTGGGATATTTCGTTGATGATGCTCTGATAAAAGATATATTCGACAACATCGGGAATTCTGTTGAATATTCTTACCAATATGCACACGATATATCCAGACATCCGAATTCAGTTGATATAATTTTTGATAACAAAATGACTATCTCTGGCGATTCTGTTGGAGCCGGAGAAATAAGAATAAATAGCATTGATGGTTTTTCCGTTAACATTGACGGGAGCTATGACACATTACTCTTAATGTATAAAGACCGTCCGGGAATGATATCTACTGTCAGTGAAATTATCCAAAAACAAAAAGTCAACATAGCGTCACTGCATTGCGATAGAAGTTCAAAAGGTGGAATAGCTTCTATGTACATAGCACTTGATATACCTCTTGGCGAGGATACAGTAGAAAAAGTCAAAAAAATTGAAGATGTGTTCTTCGTTACCAACATTAGGAAATTAAAATAATGCCAATACTGTCGTTTAATGAATTAATTGAAAAAAGTAATAGAGAAACCAAAGCAATTTATGAAATAGCTTTGGAAGAAGAAAAAGTGCTTACAGATGACACAATAGACGTTATTCGCTTAAGGGTGCTTGAAAACTTAATTGCCATGAAAGAGGCTATAAAAATCGGACTTACCTCTAAAGAAAAAGCAGTAAGCGGTTGGTGTGGCGATGATTGTGTTAAACTCACCAAGCGTTTTAAAAATAAATCATCCTTGTTTGGTAAAGTTTTTGAAAAAATTACAACTTATGCTCTCGCAACAGCAGAAGAAAATCTTAGAATGGGAAGAATTGTAGCTTGCCCTACCGCCGGTTCGTGCGGAATAGTTCCATCGGTAATAGTTGCGGTAGCAGAAGAAAAAGACATTCCCGAAGCAGAACAAGTAAACGGACTTTTAACTGCCGGTATCGTAGGACTTATCGTTTCTAATAAGGTACAGTTAGCTGGAGCAGTCGCCGGTTGTCAAGCAGAATGCGGTGTTGCGTCAGCTATGGCTGCAGCAGCTTTAACCCAAATGCTTGGCGGAACAACTTTAGAAATCATAAACGCAGCAGCATTAGCGTTAAAAAATATATTAGGTCTTACTTGCGACCCTGTTTGTGGCTTAGTAGAAGTACCATGTATAAAACGTAACGCATTTCTTGCTATTCACGCAGTTACAGCCTCTGAATTAGCATTGTGCGGCGTTGAAAGCAAAATTCCTATAGACGAAATTGTTGATACTTTGAAGATTACAGGACAATTAATGTCACCACTTCTAAAAGAAACTTCTCAAGGCGGATTAGCAAAAACAAAAACTGCATTAGAGCTTGAAAAGAAACTGTTTAAAAACAATAGTCATTAATATAAAAACCTATTGCATTCAAAGAAAAACTGTGTCATAATTTAAACAAGGTTGGGAGCCGTTAGTTAAATGGAGTAAATAAATTATTTATTCTATTTGATTATGTCTTTCGCTTCTTTTGTCGGATAAAAACAAAGAAGTTAAAAGTTTGAAACCAACTGAGCCGTAACATTAAAAAGGATGAGTACCTCACATTCATGAGTGAATTTAAGTTTAATTATGATTTCTTGAAAAAGAACGCTACACCCGGTAGTTGGAGACGCGGGTATGAATATTATCAAAAGGATATGATTCTTGAATCTTATCCTGAAAAGAACTTCTTTAAAGGTAAAGTAAAAGGGAATTATCAAGATTTTTATGTAACAGACTTGATTTTTAAGAAAAATAAAGTCGAAGCCAGATGTAATTGTCCTTTAAAAGAAGAATGGTGTAAACATGCTGTTGCGATTGGACTTAAAGCTATTGAAGACGGCGCGTATGAAAAGTGGATGTACGAAAAGTATGGTGTTGAACCAGATGTTTCAGACATTGCAACAGAACTTGAAGTTGCTACTCAAGGCAGCTATATATTTCACTTTAACCCTAAAAGACGCCAGAACTTTTTCTCAATTCTTGTACGAGACAGAGCCACAAATAAGATTGTTCGCTCATTAGAAAATATTTTGCGCGCACTAATTGATGTACAAAAAAATGACCCGTCATTTGTACTTAATGACGTACAAAAAGCTGAATTAGCTTTGTTCCAAACCTTGTTAAAAATATCAAAACAAGACAAAAAAGCCGGTTGGTATGATATTCCAATTACGAAATTTGCACCGGTTTTTCCTCTCATGGCAGAACTTGAAGAAGTGCTAGATGAAAAAACTAAAGAAAGAATTCAGTTTACGGATAATATGTGGAGTCTGAATCTTGATGTTTCAACAACAAGCATTAATGGTGCTACAAATATTGTTTTAGAATTATTCTGGACAAGACCGGACAAAGAAGGCATTATTCCTTTTGAAGAAGTTAAGTATTTTTCAAGGCAAATCAAGTGGGGAAGATATAAAAATATCATTTTCCCTATCAATATCGCAATGAACGAGCTTCCTCAAAGCATAATTAAATCAACATTTACAGACTTAAAAGAAGCTGATGGCGGGAAATTTGTATACGAAGATTTACCGCATTTGCAAGAGATAATGAATGTGACAATTGCTGAAAACATTAGTAAGCTGCTACTTGAACACAAGCCGCCAATTAATGTCGTTACTCTCGGCATAGATTATGACCAATCTCTTAAAGCATCTTTAGAATTTGATTATTCAGGTGTGAGAGTGCCTTATACAAAAAGTAAAGACAAATCTCCTTATCTTCCTGTAAAGAGTCAAGAAGAAGATGGGCTGGTTTACTGGATTAAAAGAGATTATGAACATGAGCAAATGGCTTACAATATGCTTCTAGCTTGTAAATTTGTTCCAATGCAGACAAACAATTTGGCTTTAGAAAAAGAAAATGCTATTGATTTTTATAATTATTATATCAAGCAAGCCGGTGATGATTGGAAGTTTGAAGAACACGATGACATGACTTTCTTCAAGTTAATAGAAGAACCTTTCAAAATGTGTGCTAAAATCGACTTCTCTGAAGAATCTGCTGACAGTATGGAGATTCAAATCTATGGTCAGGTCGGAGAAGAAGTAATAAACTTTGATGATATTTATGAAACAATTCAGAGTGGGGAAAAATATGCGCGTGTAAGAAGTCTTGGTTTTGTAGAATATCCTGCTCAAAACATTTATCAAATCATGCGTTCATTCAACTCATTTGATGCCTATAGAAACAATGAAAATAAATTTTTAGTTAAAACATACCGTGTTGGTTTGATTACAGAACTTAAAAACCAAGGTTTTGACCTCATAATGAGTGACAAATTCAAAGGATTCTGGGAACAAATTTCAACATTCTCAACCACCTCTGACGGAGTTGATATTCCAAGTGGTGTTAATGCAGAATTTCGTGAATATCAGGTTAAAGGTTTCCACTGGTTATGGTTCTTATATCAATATGGTTTAAACGGTATTTTGGCGGATGATATGGGGCTTGGTAAAACATTACAAGCTTTGAGTTTGTTACAAAAAGCCAAAGAAATTGACGGACCGCAGCCAACACTAGTTATTGCGCCAACAACAGTTGTATTTAACTGGGAAGCTGAAATCCAGAAATTCACTCCGGAATTATCTTGTCTAAAACTATCAGGCCCTGAAAGAAAAACGTTATTTAAACACATTCCGGAATACGATATCGTTATTACAAGTTATGCACTTGTTAGACGTGATATAGCAAAGCTTAAAAAATTCAATTTTAGATACATTATCTTAGATGAATCCCAGAATATCAAAAACGCAATTTCTCAAACAGCACAAGCGGTTAAAGAATTGCAATCTGACCACAAACTTGCACTTTCCGGTACACCAATCGAAAACAAGTTAGAAGAACTTTGGTCTGTATTCGATTTCTTAATGCCTGGCTTCTTGTTTAACGTTGCTGAATTCAACTACAGATACGTAACTCCGATTATGGAACGTCAAGATAAAACTGTTGAGAAACGTTTGAAGCTTCAAATATTCCCATTCATCTTAAGACGTATGAAGCGAGATGTTGCCAAAGACTTACCAGATAAAGTTGAAAACATGGCTTATTGTGAACTTACAGACGAACAGCGTGATTTTTATCTCGAAGTATTGGATAGCACCAAAGAAGAACTGTTTAAGAGTATTGAGCTAAATGGACTTGAAAAAAGCAGAATGTCTATTTTTTCAGCTCTTCTTAGACTTCGCCAAATTTGTTGTCACCCTAAACTTTACGACAAAGAACACGTTAAAGGTGTTATAAAATCCGGCAAATTTGAATACTTAAAAGGTATGTTAGAACAAATTATTCAAGAAAAACACAGAGTATTATTATTCAGTCAATTTGTTGACATGCTTGATATAATAAAAGGTTGGTTACAAAGAGAAGGTATTCCTTATGAATACTTGACCGGTAAAACAAAAGACCGTCAAGCGGCTGTTGAAAACTTTAACAACAATCCAAATATTCCAATATTCTTGATTAGTTTGAAAGCCGGTGGTACAGGTTTGAACTTGACCGGTGCTGACTACGTAATCCACTACGACCCTTGGTGGAACCCTGCAGTTGAAGATCAGGCAACCGATAGAGCTTACCGTATCGGTCAAACCAAAAAGGTCTTTGTATACAGGTTAATAACCAAGAATACAGTTGAAGAAAAAATCCAGAAAATTAAAGGCAGAAAACGTGACCTTGTCGATAGCGTAGTTTCTATTGATAGAAATATTACTAAATCACTTACAATGGAAGACCTTAAAGACATCTTCTCCGTCGACTAGTGCTACGCACGTAGACACTACTGTCGGCTGCTTAGTGAAAATTACAAGATTTTATTACAACTACAAGCTCCGCCTCATTGGTGGGACTACAAGTTTAACGTTAATTCTATGATACTACGCACGTAGACACTACTGTCGGCTGCTTAGTGAAAATTACAAGATTTTATTACAACTACAAGCTCCGCCTCAAAGTAAAACCTACAAGTAGGGCGCGTCCCCTCTACTCTGGGGAGGTACAGACTCTTCTAAAACTTAATTCTCGCCCGCAACATCCATTGAGCGGGAGAGATGTCACGTTAGTGACAGAGAGGGAAGGGTGGGGGCTAGCCAGTAAGGGGAAATCATATAACAACTGACTCCGCTTATTGGTAAGACTATAAGCTAGACGTACATTACCCACGCACATAGACATTGGGTCGGCTGCTTGATGAAAGAATAATCGGTTAGGGCGAAGTAGAGGCTACGCACAATAATACCACGTCATTGTGAGAAAATCTGTGATTTTCGTGGCAATCTATATATTTAAATGGTTCACTTCGTCACTAAAGTTCCTCGTAATGACGTAACGCTAGACTACAAGCTTAAAGGGCAAATTAAAGAATCCACTTATTTCGCTTTATTCATCATTCTTAATTTCAAAACTCTTGCATCAAAAATATCTGAAAAATGTTCTGGCATTTTTAAATATTCCCTATCAGCAGTAGTTAAATTTTTAAGCATATTCTTAACTTTTCCGATATACTTGTTTGTGAGATTTGTTTCTTCTGGGAAAAACATATGTGACAATGTCGGTGGCGTAGTTGGTTCTTTTGGATTCAACAAATAGTTCATAGTTACCGCCAAGTCTGTTCTATGAAGTCCCAAAAGACAAGCCATATAAACTTTACCATCATCCATCATTTTGAAAAAATCACCCATTTGACTTACAAATTTTTTAATAGCTTCACGTCGTTCTTGCATAGACATTTTTCCTGTAAAAGGAGCATTAAATATGGGCATATTATCTCTAATTTTTAAATTAAAATAATTCAAGCCATTATTTTTACACCCTTCTGCATATTTAGAGGCATCTCCACCTTCTGGACGTAAATCAATAACAGTGTTTACCCCACATTCTTTTAATTCAGTCAACAATGATTGTCTTTGATTTGCAAGAGTAACTCCTCTCACAGAATTTGAATCAATAAGACGAAAATGAGAAATGCCAAGACTCTTAAGTCTGCCAATGTCTAAGCTGCCTGTACTTCTTACAAATTCATCATGTACCGGAATGCTATTATAAACATTTGGTGCAGCTTGCTTGAAAGTTGGCTTTTTTACTGATGATACAGAATTAAAATTTGAAAAATTTAAAGATAATATATTCATAGTACATACTTAAAAACACGTAAAAATAAAATTTGCTACCAATACTTAAATTTTCCCTACCTTAATGAACGTGAATGACAAATTGCTATTGCTATTGCGTCAACGGTATCATCAAGTTTTGGCAAATTTTCGCTTTCTAAAGAAATTCTAACCATCTGTTCAACTTCTTTTTTATCTGCACGACCGTATCCGGTCAATACTTGCTTTACCACCATCGGAGTGTAACCAAATGTCGGAATTCCAAACTTCTCCAACACAGTTAATATTACACCGCGTGCTTCTGCTACAGGAATTACGGTTTTTTGGTTTTTGAAAAAGAACAATTCTTCTACCGATGCACAATCAGGTTGGTATTTTTGCACAATAGTTGATAAATCGTTGTACACTTCTAAAAGTCTTTTTGAATCAGGAAGGTTTTTATCAGTCTGAATCGAACCTGAAGCAAGCAGCTGAATATTATCTCCTTCTACCTCAATCAGACCATAACCAACAATTGCCATCCCAGGGTCTATTCCTAATATTTTCATAAATTAATTATATCACGAATGTTTATTCTCTCTTAATTTCTGTCAATAATAAGTATCAAAACGTAACAATTACGCAAATTTGAGTGACAAAATAATTTCTTCGGAGTATCATAATTACGGTACGTATATTAAAAGAAAAGGTTTTTCCATGGAACAAGAAAAAGTTATCGGTATTCCGAGAGGAATGTCATTTTACAACAATTATCCGTTCTGGTACGGATTTTTCTCAAGCTTGGGAATAAAAATAGTTTTATCAGATCCAACAACTAAACAAACAATGTCAGATGGTTCCGCACTTGTTGTTACAGAAACTTGTCTGCCTATCAAAATATATCTTGGACATATTCTTAATTTAATTGCAAAAGGCGTTAAGAATATATTTGTTCCGTCTTTACAGTCTGTGGCACCAAAAATTTACAACTGTTCTAAAATTAGAGGTTTACCGGATTTAGTAAGAAATGTTATAAAATCCGATATCAATATTATTGAACCGACTTTGGATAAATCAGCTAAACACGGTGGATTGTATACATTCTTAGAAGAATCTGTTAAACCATTTGGTATAACAGATTTTGAAGAGATAAAACAAGCTTCTAAGCAAGGTTGGAAAGTATATAACAACTTTTTAGTAATGATGCGTTCCGGCATGAGTTACAAAAAAGCTATGAATTATGCACTTCAAGGCAAAGTATTCATAGAAAGTTCATCCAGTTCTGCACCTATAAATGTAGCACTAGTATCACACGCGTACAACATTTATGACGACAGAGCTTGTATGAAAATATTTGAAAAATTAGAGAAGATGGATGTTAAAGTATTTACATCACTTCAACTCACCGATGAACAAATGGACGAAGGAATTTCTTCTCTCGGTCAAAAACGTTATTGGGCTAATGAGTACGAAATGACCGGTACAGCAGGACATTATCTAAAAGATAATAAAATTGATGGTATTGTTACATTAAATGCATTTGGTTGTGGTCCTGATTCATTAATGATTGAAAGAATTACTAGAAAAGCTAAAGAAGCCGGAAAACCAATTCTTTCTTTAACTATTGATGAACACACAGGAGAAGCCGGTTTTATTACTAGATTAGAAGCGTTTATTGATATGCTTTATCGTAAAAAACGTTCTAAGATTATTAATAAAATTTCTATGGATGGTGAATACGACTACGTTCCACAAACAAATATCTGCGATTCTTTGTTTGTTGAAAAGAAGTAAAAGAACCCTCTACACAGGAGAGGGAATGGTTTAGCCCCCACCCAAATTTCTAAGCTTCGAGCCAATAAGCTCTTAGCTTGAAATTATTCCCTCCCCCTATAAAGGGAGGGTGGCTAAAATTAGAGCTTTAACTTAGACAAGGTAAAATGCTAGACTTCAAATCCACACTAAAAATGGCAATAAACTCACTTAGAGTCAATATGTTACGTTCTGCTTTAACCAGTTTGGGCGTAATTATTGGTGTGAGCGCTGTAATCATTATGCTCGCTGTTGGTTCCGGAGCGAGCAAAAAAGTTACACAGAACATGGAATCTATGGGTACAAATTTGTTAACCGTACGTTCTGCTTCCGCAAAGTCTGGTGGTGTACATATGGGAATGGGCACAAAACCAACATTAACCTCTAAAGATGCGATTGCTATAGAAAAAAATGCAAGAGGAATTCTTGCAATTTCAACAATGTCATCAGAAAGCAAACAACTTACATACGGAAATCAAAACTGGTCTACATCTGTATATGGGGTTCAACCAGCTTATTTGTATATAAAAAATTATGAAATAAATAGCGGCAGAAGTTTTATTCCGGAAGATTTGCAAAACAGCGCAAAAGTGGCGTTAATAGGTTCGACTGTCGCAACAGAACTTTTTGGAGATGTTGATCCTGTAGGAAAGGTCATTCGTGTCGGCAATATTCCATTTAAAGTAATAGGCTTATTGAATACCAAAGGACAAACAGGACCTTTTGATCAAGATGATTTGATTTTTATACCAATAACAACTGCGCAGAAAAAAGTTTTCGGTACAGATTTTCCTGGAACCGTTAGTCAAATTGTTATAAAAGGGCAAGATGCAGATACCTTAGACGAAACGATTGAAGATATTAATGAAATTTTAACAGCACGCCACAATCTCGGAAGAAATCAAGATAAGGATTTTGAAATAAGAAACTCTGCAGAATTTCAAGAAAAAATGAAATCAACTGTTCAAACTTTTGCTATACTTTTAGCATCTATTGCGTCAGTATCTTTACTTGTAGGCGGAATTGGAATCATGAATATAATGCTTGTATCTGTCACAGAAAGAACCAAAGAAATCGGTATTAGAATGGCTATCGGCGCACGCGTAAGCGATATAAGATGGCAATTTCTGATTGAATCATTTTTACTTTCCATGATTGGAGGTTTAATTGGCGTTGCAGTTGGAATTGGCGGATCTTTATTAATTACAGTGTTAGCCCCTTCTATGACAATTTCAATATCAATGTTTTCAATAATCCTTGCTCTAGGTTTTTCAGCACTCGTTGGCGTCGGATTTGGATATTATCCTGCGTATAAAGCATCCTTACTTAATCCAATTGATGCATTGAGGTATGAATAAAAACAACAAAACCACTATATTCCCTAACGGGAAAGCCCCCACCTGCATTTGTAACGTTCGCTGCAAGCTCACGTACAACTGCTTCCTCCCCCATAGAGAGGGTAAAAAAAGATTTGCCAACCATCAGCAAATCTTTTTAGTAATCTTCTCGACCTCTAGCTTTCAAATACTCTCTAATTTGATTCAAGGAATATTGAACAATTCTTGTAATTCTTGATGGCGAAAGTCCAACCATTGTCGCAATATCTTTCGCTTGCATATTTCTATAAAAACGGTATTCAACAACAGTACGTTCTTTTTGAGGTAATTTTGCAATCGCTTGTTTAATAAGTTTACTCATTTCGACAATTTCTGCCTTTTCATCAGGCATAGCTGATGGATCTTTTATAAAATCAAAAGGAGAGGCATTATCTGTGGCAGCTGCAGCCAAGCCATCTATAGATAAAATTGTTTCGTAAACAGCTTCTCTAACTTTATTAGGAGATATGCTAAATCCTATATCATCAGATTGCTGTTCAGAATTATTAACATCTGACACATAGCTGTCTTCTACACCGTCCTCTTTTTTATGTTTTAGAGTATACCATTTATAACGATGGCGAAGTTCATTTCTTATAGCCCATTTTACGGCAGTACCAATGTATGCTTCATTATAGTTAGCAAGTTGTTCTTCGGTTTTATCTTTAATTAAAGTTTGCACAGCAATAATACCAATACTAACCAATTCTTCATACTCAATCATATGGTTAGGTATTCGTCTGTGCTCTACTCTCGCTATCTTCTGTACAATTCCAATGTACTGTTTAATTAAAGTTTTATTATCCATCTTTTCTTATTAAACTAACCTTATCCTATCATACCCTGATTTTGATATTTTTTCAAGTTGTAATATATTGTCACAATTACATGATATTTGGATTATCAGGTGGCTGCTGCTTATTAGGCATATTATTTTGTGTAATTCTTGTATTCTGAACATCCGGTGCAGAAACAGGAGGTACGTTTTTCCCATTTTTCAAACCATAAACGAATAACAAGATTTCTGCTACAGCTTTATACAATTCCGGTGGAATCTGTTGATTCAAATCTACCATTCTGAATAATGCTCTTGCGACAGGAGCATTATCAATAATTGGAACATTATGTTCTTCTGCAATTTTAATAATCTTTTTGGCAATAAGTTCTGAGCCTTTAGCTGTTAATGTTGGAGATTGCATTGTTTCAGCATCATATTTTAATGCACAAGCAACGTGGGTCGGGTTTCTTACAACAAAATCAGCTTCCGGAACTGAGTCCATTGCACCTTGCTGTAACATTTGCATACGTCTTTGTCTTAAAGCAGCTTTAACATGCGGATCACCTTCTGAGTTTTTATATTCATCTTTAATTTCTTTAAATGACATCTTTTGGTCTTTAAGGAATTTCCATTTTGTCATGCCATAGTCGGCTGCAGCAATAACCAGAAATGCAATACAAGCCTTATAAATAAATTCTACAATCAATTTCCCGAACTCTATCATAACGGCAAAATGATTATCAATTGCAGCAAGCATAAGAATACTTTCTAAGTGCGCTCTATATACTGTCCAGCCAACAAGTCCCAAAATAAATACTTTCACGATATTTTTGCCTAATTCAAACAAAGTTTTTACTTGAAAAAGGTTTTTAAAATATTTGGTAGGATTCAGTTTGTCAAGTTTAGGCACCAAAGGTGCAGTTGCAACAAGAGGACCTACTTGTATAAAATCTCCTAAGATAGCAATAAATGCAGCTACAATTAAAATTGAGCCAATAATGACAACTGCCGGTATTATAGTTGTTGTAAACATGTAAGTATACCCAATATCCGACAGATGTTGATTTGGAATTTGCTCATACAGTGTTTTAAACAATCCGACAATTAGACGCCAAATTATTGGAGCCAACATATTTATAAAAGAAAACATAACAAGTAAAGACAGTGCTGTTGACACGTCTTTAGATTTAACAACCTGCCCTTCTTTTCGTGCTCTTTCTAACTTTTGGGGCGTGGCATCAAATTGTTTATCTTCATCACCCATTGACTACCTGTTGGATTTTCTACAACATAATTCTATCATAAAATTTGGTTTTATTGTACAATCTTAGAAAAGGAGTTATATTATGAAAAATATATTTTTAATAATTTTATCAATAATATCTATAGCTTGCGCCGGTTACACCTTTTTTAATCAAACCGGACATATACCTATGATTACAATGTTTTTATTAGGCTTTGCTCTTGCAATATTTTTAATGACATTGAAAATGAATGTCAAAAATAAAAAATTAAATTCTTATAAAAGAGAATTGGAAAAAGAATCTATTGCATCTACAGAATCATCATCCAGAGTAAAAGTTCTTGAATCAAAAATTGAAGTCCTAGAAAAAGCTTTGGAAAATGCTTTAAAAAAATAAAAAAAGGATTGAAAAATTTTCAATCCTTTTCAAACTTAATATTTATTCTACCACTTTTCTTGCAGCTTTTGCACCAATCTTTATTTTATCAACACCCGCCACTGCAGTTGCAAAAGCACCAGCTCCACCTTTAATTTTTGCACCGGCTTTTCCTCCGATTTTTCCGGCTTTTGCGCCACCTAATAACGAAATTGCATTAATTATCGTTGCGATTTTTGGATGAAGAGATGATGCTTCCTTAGCTTTTGCACGCATTTCACCTTTTTTCTTTTCTATTTTTTGTTTATTATCATTTATTTTTGCTTTCACTTGCTTTTTATAATTATCAAATGTTGTCTTTGATAATTTACCTTCTTGTGCTAGTTTTTGTTTATCTTGTAACTCATCAGCCAACTTGGAGGTTTCAGTGCAAATATTACTAATAGTACCTAAGTCACCTTTCATATCATTAATTACAGCCTTTGCATTGTCTGGAATATCAGTTAAGTTTTTACAAGCATCATCAAATTCTTTACTTGCACTACCAACTTCTTGTTTCATAGCTTCTAATTCTGCTTTAAGTTCCTTATTTTCTTTCATTAATTCTGCATTCTTTTCTTGCAAAATACTGTTTTCTTCTTTTAAAGTAGCTACGTCACTTTTCGTTCCTGCGTAAGCACTTTGCTCCTTTATAAGCTTTGCATATTGAACATCTTCTGCACTATATTCACCACTTGTATTATCAATAATACTATCTAAAACTGCAAGTTCAGTACTATCATCAATTGCATTTTTATCACCGGTCATCTTCATTGCGTTAGAAATTGTCTTTTTTACAAAATCACTTGCATTCTTTTTCGCTTCGTTCAAATCAAACTTATTAATTTCTCCTTGAATGTATTCTTGATTTGATTTTCCTGTAACTTTTCCGCTAGATAGTAAATCCGCCAAGGCATTTCTTTCTTCACTACTTGAAATCCCCTTTCTTCCATCTTGGTTTGCAATGTCATCAATTTGCTGTCTAACATTATTAGACACTCTGCTTAAATCTCCGTTTACATTTACCATAGTAAGCGCTCCTTTCGTTTTTGTTAACTTGTATTTCATCTTACAAGTTATATAACGGCTATTTTGTAAAAAACTTTAGGAGAAAAAATTGCACGTCTACTACTGCTACTACTACTATTATTACTACTACTACATTTGCACCAATTGTAAAGATTTTTTAAACATCTTAATATAAGAAAATATATTGATTATCTTACATTATTCATTAACAAAATTTTTTATTAATATTATTGTTCTATAGAATTTTTGGAAGAATATTATTTTGATAAAATTTCATTAAATTTTCTACCTGTTCATCATTTCTACCGGTTGAATTGATTGAATATAGTGTTTTTCTGTTCGGAAGAATCTGACGCAATAAATTTGTGCAGCTTAAAGTCTTTATATGATTCTGTACTACCCGAATTCTTCTATTAGAGATTAATGCCATAAACCAAAACCATATGTCATCTGCAGTTGGCGCATATTTTAAGAAAATATCATTCCTAAAAACTTCTGATAAAAAGCAATTTGGCGGATATAAAACTCCTCCAACACCTGTTAAAAAATTATCGAATCTTGCGCTTTCTTCTTGAACATGTTTTTCCCATTTTTCATACGGGAGTATTTTTCTATCTTTTAGTCTTACCCTATGAGCGCGATGAACCTGAATATCTTTAGGATGCGCTATATAAGAATGATAAAGTCGTTCCAACCACTTTTGGGGATAATAAATATCATCATCTGCTGTTACAATAATAGCTTCCGAATATTCTTTAAATGCATAAATCGCTTTTGTATAAGAGCCAATATCTTTTACAAATCGTATTTCTAAGCCATTTTTAATATATTTGGTTATTTCATACGGTAAATCGTTCAAACTTTCAATTTCGTCACTTAGCCAAAGTATTATTCTATCAGGTTTCAGCGACTGATTAAGAAGTGAATACAAAGAAATTTCTAAATCCTTAAACCGAGCTTCATAAGAAGTTAGTGAAACAATTATCGGAACATCTCTTTTAACAGGATTAATTCCAACATACTTGCTCATAAGATTAGAATTATACCTAATAAGCGGATTGAATACAAACCTCAAGTGTAATCGTGATTTCAATATCTTTGACAAAATATTAACCATGATTTGCCTCTTGATATATTTGATTAATCAACACACTTTCAGGTGGTGTATTATTAGAAACAGGCTCCGTTTTCAACCTTTTTGCCCACTCCAAAATTCTTTTTTCTTTCCTTGTTAATTCAAGATTACTCAAATCAAAAAACGACATATATACAATCCAAGGTTCTTCAAAATTAATATTCTTGAATATTGGTCTAAAGTTTGGCGCCACAGTATTTGGACTCAAAAGTTTATATAATTTTTCATCTACAAATCTATCGTAACAAATTTGTTTGTTCAGATTAAAAGCCTCTTTCAATTCTTTTTTAATTCTATGATAACTCATATCATAATTAATATTTGATAAATAGTCATTTTGGAGCTTTTGAGTAATTTTGTCTTGCTCAAAACCAAACCGGATAGAAAATTTTAAACTTCTTAATATTCTTGTCGGATCATCAATGAAGCTATTTTTGTGCAAAACTCTTAACTTTTTATTCTTAATGTCATCCATTCCGCCAAATATATCAACAATTTCTCCGTCAGTAGTACGTTTTGCCATAGCGTTTATCGTAAAATCTCTGCGCTTTAAATCTTCATATAAAGAACAACCGATATTTTTAACTTCCGGTAAGTGTCCGACTTTAGGATAAATTTCAGTTCTTGTAGAAGCGATATCAATTTCTTCACCATTAAATAATACTCTAACTGTCCCAAATTTTGGGTTTTCTTTTATAATATCCAATCCCAAATCTTTTGCGAACTCTATAGCGTTTCCTTCATAACAATAGTCAGTATCAAAGTTTTTGATACCCAATATTTCGTCACGAACAATTCCGCCTACATAATAAAGGTTTTTATCCTTTAGCTTCAATATCTTTGCTCCTTTTGTTGTGAATTAAAGAAGATATTAAAGCTCCAACAATAAATACTAAGCCTAAAAGCCCTGTAACAACTTCCGGAACTTCGTGGAAAGTTGAAACAAACATTAATATTGCTAATGTTCCGATTGCCCAATGTGCACCGTGCTCTAAGTACAAATATTGGTCTAGCGTTTTCTTTTCTACAAGCATAATTGTAAGAGAACGCACAAACATGGCACCGATACATAGCCCGATAGTAATGATTACAATATCTTGGCTTAAAGCAAATGCGCCTAAAACTCCATCAAGAGAAAATGATGCGTCAATAAGTTCAAGATACAAAAATCCAACGATTCCAGAACACTTAATAGAATTCGCACAAACTTTTACTCTTTCTTCTTGTCTTTTTTCCAGCCATTCTGCTAATCCATCTATTGCCAAATATGTTAAAACACCTGCAATACCTGATTTGAATACAGAGCTTCTTATTTCTAATGGCAAGTGAAGAAGAAGTAATATTAATACAATTAGAGTTACGATTGTACAAATACCACGAATTTTTCCGAGTTTTTGAATTTTTGTTTCAATAAATTTTAACCAATGAACACTTTTGTCATTTTCAGTAAAATAGTCCATAAATAACATTAATAAGAATGTTCCGCCAAAAGTTACAATTGGTGCATGCGTAAGATGAAGATAATGTGCGTAAGAGTTTACATCATTTAAAGCCATGTCTAAAACTCTTAGTATGTTTAATTTTGCAAATATGGCTACAACAACAAGTGGGAATAAAAATCTCATTCCAAACACGGCAATCAAAATTCCCCAAGTAATGAATCTATGTCGCCATTTTTCTGACATTCCTTCAAGCTTCATAGCATTAACTACTGCGTTGTCAAATGATAAACTAATTTCCAAGACTGCGAGTACAAATGCTATAAATATACAAGCTAAGCCGGTTCCGCCATGAACGTGTTCGCCCCATAAATATGCACAAATTAGTCCGAATACTGTTACTAGGTATGAACCCCAAAAATATTTAAACATCAATTATCTCCTTCTTATAAGGAAATTATATTATAATTACAATATTGTGTAAACTAAGCTTTTAAAGATTGAGATTTTATGATATTATTCTTATATCGTAAGGGAGTTTTATATGATTAAATACATAGAATCTGAGTTTGATAGATTAGCTTCTAATATTTTGGATTTGAAAGCTTTAGCACCACAGATTGAAGAAGTTGCAAATCTTTGTATAAAAGCGTTAAAAAACGGAAACAAAATACTTTTTTGCGGTAATGGCGGTTCTGCAGCTGACGCTCAGCACCTTGCAGCAGAATTAATCTGCAAATACAAAAAAGAGCGTACTGCGCTTAACGCAATTGCTCTTACAACAAATACTTCTGTTTTGACTGCTGCTGCTAATGATATTGCATTTGATTATATTTTTGAACGTCAAGTTGAAGCGTTTGGGCAAGATGGAGACATATTGTTTGCTCTTTCTACTAGCGGAAAAAGTATCAATGTAATTCGAGCTGTTGATAGAGCTAAAGAGCTTGGTTTAAAAACGATTGCGATGACCGGAGCTAGCGGAGGGTCGTTGAAAAACAATGCTGATGTATTAATAAATGTTCCATCCGATATTACTAATAATATTCAAGAAATGCATATAGCAGTCGGGCATTTGATTTGTGGAATAATAGAAAATAATTTGTTTTAATTTTATGATAAAATAATGTCGTATTAATAAGGAGGATTTATGCAAAAGATTATAGTTACAATTTTTGCGGTAGCAATGATGATATTACCTTCATCTGCTGCAACTTGGGTAGCTGCTGATAGAGTTTCTACTGTTGGTAAAGCAATTATTACAAAGAACGGTCTACCGGCTAAAACCACTTTCAAAGTTGTAAATGGTGCCGCTGATAACTCAAACACTTCAGCTACAAACGTAGTGCAAATTTCTAGTACAGATTTAACTTATGCAGGTACTGATACTGAAGTAGCTGCTGTAGTTGCTCACGAAATCGGCTTAATTATTAACGGAAAAGCCAGCAAAGATAAGTTTAGAAATATTGCCAAGGCTGCTATTACAGAAAATTTAAGTTCTGATAACATTATTACAACAGCTTCTAACAGTGAATTTTTGGCAAACAAAGTTTCTTTATCAGACAATAAAGCTGCAGATATTACAGGTGCAGATTTGTTGATAAAAGCAGGATATAATCCATTAGCAATGGTTGTAGTTGTAACAAAAATGCCAGGCAGCACTCTAGAAGTACTTCAAGGAAAACCTGCAAATTCTGAAAGAGCTATGAATATTTATGACTACTTGACATATAACTATCCTTCAAAAGTAAAAGCAGGATATGGTTGTCAAGAATACAGAACATTCTTAGAATATGCTAATCCAATCGTAACAGAAAGAAATTCTAACAAGAAAAAACTTGCTGCATTCAACAAAACTCAAGCTAAAAACAAAGCTTTGAGAGCAAAAAATATTGCTCAATATAAAGCAACCGGTGGTTTAAGCAGTTGGGATGCATCTTATACTATTCTAAAATCACTTTCTGAATCAAGTGAAAAATAGTTTATCATTATAGTAGTAAAAACTCTCCATTTAGGAGCACTACCGCCCTTGTTAGGGAGGTCGCAGTCGTGAGAACGTTAGTGAACTACGAATGCGGGTAGGTAATAATATTTATCTCAGATAGTAGTGTGACTTGGAGAGTTTTTGTTTGCAAAAAATTGCAGAGTTGGATAAGCTAAAATCTTTCTAAAAATATATTTGCTTAACTTTTATTGTTTTAAAGTTCTTAATTATTTATTTTGCCAGTTTATGACATAATGTAACAATTTTGTTAGATTAACCTTCTGTAACAGGAGTAATAGTTCCTAATAAATATGCGTACACATGGAGATTATACAAATATAGAAATGATGCAAAAAGACCTGCAACAATTTGCGGAATATAACTTTCAGTAGTAAACCCTAAAATTAACATTCCATAATGAACTGCAAAAAGAACAACACAATTGATTGCATAAAAAATTATAAAGTAAATTGAATTAATAAAATATTTCGCAGTGTAACCATCTAGTAGATATACAAATTTTCGAAGACTCCACACTGCAAATATTGAATTTTGCTTTGCATAGTTCCACAATAAAGCCGGAAGGGCTAATAAAAACATAAAATAAAGAATATCATAACAAATTTTATACAAAGAATTGTACTGCTCTATGCACTCAATTGGCATTATAAAAACATTTGTACAGGATGTCGAAATAACTAACAAAGCAAAAGGTAAAAACATCAATATTGTTGCAACAATAGATGCAAAACCACGCCAACAAAGTCTTAAAGGTTTAAATTCCGGCAATTTAATTATATATTTTTCATTAATTTTTCCGGAATACACGCTACTAGCAGAAATATCCCAATCTCTGGATATAACATTTCCGACTAGTTCCCAAAAATAACCTTGAATAATAAAACTACCAGCTATAAAAACGATAATTGCAGCAAGTATTAAAACTGGTATACTTTGAAAATCAACATTTATATTGAAAAATATATTCAACAGAATTAAAACAAATAAAAGCATAGTAAGAACATTAGTAAAAAATAATTGAATAAATCTTTTACCAAAATCCTTAGTTTTAAACATCCAAATTAGTGGTTCCAACCAAAAAAACTCCTGATACTTCATACTTTATTTTTAATTTATCGAGACAATGAAATGCTTGTCACACCCACATTTCTTGCACTATCCATAAGTTTTACAACAGTACCATGATCTGCATTATCATCAACCTGAATTAATAAACCATCAGGAAAATCCTTTGCATGTTGAGATACAACATTCTCTAAATCTTCAGCCTTAACTTCTTGTCCATCAAAGATATATTTGTTATCATCAGTTACACTAAAACTCATAATTTTAGAGTCTTTTGCAATTTGTTCTTGATTAACAACCTCAGGCACAGCAAGATTCAAACCTTGTTGATCAAGCAGCGGTGCCACAACCATCATTATAATCAACAATACCAGAAAAATATCTGTCAAAGGTGTTATATTTATTTCATTAAAACTATCACGCATTATTCACTCCAATTGTCATATTGATTATCTTGCGGCAAAGCAGTATTTGCACCATTCATAGCATTAGAAGACTGCATATCCTCCAATTGCTTTTGTTCTTTTTTATTTAAAGGCTCACCAGCTACAATTAGCTTTTTATAATGAGCATCTTGAGCCGCGTCCATAATATCCATAATTACAGAACTTTTAACCTTTTCGTCAGCCTTTACAACAACTTCCGGATTTTCATTTTCACCTTTTAAGGCTTCTAAATCAGCTGTAAGCGTAGCTACAGAAGAGCGTTTATCACCAACATAAACTGTACCATCTTTAGTTACTGAAACAGTCACTTTACCTTGTTCTATTGATGTTCCGCTATTAACTTCCGGCACAGTGATTGTATTGTCTACAGACTGAAATGTAGGCGCAACAACCATCATAATGATTAACAGCACCAAGAAGATATCTGTTAGCGGTGTAATATTTATTTCTGTAAATAATGCTTTTTTACCTGATTTTATAGCCATATTAACTCTTTCTCCCTCTCCTTGAGGAGAGGGTTGGGGTGAGGTGTCAACCATCTCCCAAATTTTGCAAATTTATTATAATGCCACACTAGATTGTGACTTTAACTGATTTTCTTCTTCTGAATCTACAAAGCTTAAGAATAATAACTTGATTAATTGGAAGTCATCTTCAAATCTTCTTACAGTAGATTGGAATGTGTTGTAACATACAACAGCAACAATCGCAACGCCTAAACCAAACGCAGTAGCAATCAATGCAGAACCAATACCCATTGCAACAGCGGCAGATTGGTTACCTTGTGATGCTAAGTCTTGGAAAGTATACAAAATTCTTACAACTGTACCAAACAAACCTAAGAAAGGAGCTACACCACCTATAGTACCTAAAATAGTTAATCTATGTTCAAGCTTTCTTGTCGCTAAGGCTGATGCGATATCAAAAGATCTAGAAAAACCTTTCTTTTGTTCAGAAAGAATTCTAACACCTTCTTCTGTAACTTCACCAATAATTCCGCCGCATTGAACAGCAAGATTTTGCGCACCCATAAGATTGTTTTTTGCTAATTCCTTTTGTAATCTTGGAATAAATTCAATTACGTTTCTCTTATTAGCATTATAAAAAGCAGCTCTATCAATAGCTACTGCAACTGTTAAAATTGCACATACAAGAATTGGTAACAATACCGGCCAATCTAATTGAATTGAATGTAATAATAGTTCCATTTTTATATCCTCATTTTCTCTATCTTTATTTTTTGTTTTTTTATTGGGGTGCCCCCCCAAGATACTTTTATTTTTCTCTCTGCTTTTTCCCTCGCCCCTTGTGAGAGAGGGAAGAATTTCAAGTTGAGAGCGTAAACTCGAAACTTAGAAATTCAGGTGAGGGGCATTTCCCTCTAGTACCTTGACGCATTGAATACGTTATAATCGAACGTAAACTGTATATCAATACTTTGTCCTTTGAAATCAGCCGGCAACGGTCTGAATGGTGCCGTCAACTCTACAGCTTTAAGAGCAGCTTGGTCGGCTGTTGGCATGCCGGAAGATTTTTGAACCCTGCAGGAAAGCAATCTACCGTCTTTTGCTATCTTGAATAACAAAACAACTCGTTTGCTTTCATTACCCTTTGGAGGATCCCAATTTAACTTGATTCTTCTTTGGAGTTCTCTCATATATGGACCGAAATCAGGTTCTCTCAAGGCATCAATACCTGGAGCACCTCCACCGCCTCCTGGGTTGCCATAATTTCCAGAACCACCAGTTCCTCTACCCAATTGACCGCTTCCTCCGCCAGCTGATGGAGATAATGATGGTCTTGGTGCATAAGCACTACCATGTGAACTTCCACCACCGGATGATGAACCGCCTGATTTTGCACCTGTATGAGCTGATGTACCGCCGATTGGTCCGGTTGATAATGTTTTACCGACCGGTGCACCTTTTGGAGGAGCTACCGTGAACGCAGAAGATGGTTTTGCAGTAGGAGCCGGAGAAGACACAGGTCTTGCAGATGGTCTTGCAGTTGGTGGTGCTGGTTTTGCAGGTGATGGTCTATTCTGTTTAGTATTCTGAGCAGGTTTTTGCGCAGGTTTCACACTTGGCTTTTGAGCCTTTTGTTGTGTTGACTTAGTTGCCTGTGTTTTTTGAGCCTGCTGAACCTGTTTTTGTTGTTTTTTAATCAACTTATTTGCACTCGCTGCCGCAGCAGAAGGCTTTGAAGGTTTACTTGGTGCTGGAGAAGGCATTGATACCTTACGTTTAGGATCGTTAACTCCACCACTTCTGGAATTCATGTCAGAACGATTTTTTGTTTTTGGATTTCTTGGAGTAGCTTCCTTATCAACCAACACAAATTCAATATCTTTTTTTAATTGGACATCCGGCTTTTTAAATAAGCTTAGATTTATTCCCATTAAAGCAAGAGCTATCGTAATTAACCAAATCAACAATACTACTGCCGGATGCAAAGCTGTTGATATTGCCAATGACTGTTTGAAAGGTATAACTTCCGGTTTGCTTGTTACAATTGATGGAAGGTTATATTCCTTTAAATTCTCGTCCTCGTCGTCTAGTATAAAACTTTTTTTACTAATTAATGACACTTTATTATCTCTCTTAATTTACCCTTATAGAATAATAAATTTTATTGCAAAATAAATTAATCTACTTACTAATTTTCATAACTATAACTTGAAGATGAAACAGTTATTGGTTGAGTCAACATCAAGTCAATAGTCGCATTCGCAGGAATTTCTACATCATTTCCCTTATCCCAAGCTGATTTTGCCAAACCACCACCAGCACCTACTGCTGTTCCTAATGCTGCACCTTTTCCAACGTTACCGCCTGCTAATGCTCCGAATACAAGCCCTGATAAAGCACCCGCAGCAACACCGGCTGTCATATCTTTTGCATATTCCTTTGTAACATCAAGCTTTGTTCCACCAATAAGTACACCGCTATTATCGTCTGTCTTGATTACAGCAGATATAGGAATTTGTGTTCCATATGGAGTATAGATTTGAGTAAATCTTATGCAAAGTTTACCGTTCATGCTACCACGTTTTGCCTTAGAAGCTTCAATAACAGTACCGGATACTGTACTTCCTGCCGGAGCAATAAGTTTGTTGTTATAATAATAGTCAGAATTCAAGACCAAAGATACAGACTGTCCTGCACTAGCACTAGCTGATGAAATTGGAGCCGTAAGCATTGCCGGCAAAGAACTTCCTGCCGGAACCATTACAACATTACCGTGTAAAGGTTGACTGGAACTATACTGCATCGGCTGCTGTACGTATTGACTATTATAGACAGGTTGGGATTGCGTCTGCTGATAACTAAAATTAGAAGCCGCAAAACAAACGTTCATAGAACACATAGCTACTGACAATAATGTAGCAATTAATTTATTATTCATATATAAATCCCTCCCTTATAACATTTTATAATCAATGCGCGATTTGTCAATTTGTTAATATGTGTGACATGTGTATTGGTTCAACTAATACCACGATTAAATCTGCACCTGAAGAAATTGTTACATGCTCACCCATTCTTCTTTGCGCCCCAGGAACACACTGCAAAGTTCCCATTGTTCTAAACATTGCCCAACGTTGATAATGCGGAACTCTATTGTATGTTGCAGGCGGTGTTAATCCACCACCGATGATATTATTGTTAGCAGTATATATATAAGCTTTTATCGGAATTTCATATCCATCAGGCAGATACATTTTATTTACAAAAACTCTCATTGCAGCATTAGTACCAATTATAGGTTCATTCTTTTTATCAATATAACCGGAAAATTTTGTGCCTGTTGGAATCACATCCTTATTATACAAATATATATCAGATGTTGCCTCAAAATTCACCTTATCGCCTTCTTCGCAATAAGCTGTCGAAAATTCTTGCAAAGAAATCACAGCAATATGCGTTCCGGTCGGAATATCAAAATCATCATATCCTCTCAGCTCTATTTCTGCCAAAGCAAAAGGCATAATAAAAATGGCTAGAATTGTTAGTATAAATTTCTTCATGCTTTATATTATATAATGTTTTATTCAAAGATGTAAAGTGTGCTACGCACGTAAACAATTTTCCCATATCTATACTTCTACAATACGCTCATGTAATACAGGTCTTATTGGTGCTGTATTCTTATCCTTATTAATATAATTTAACTGTATATTTGTAGGATATGATTCCAAGTAATCTGTGAAATAAACTTTTCCATTCAAATCAATCAAAGATGCCAACATTTTTTTGTTTATAATTTTATTATCAGCATCTGGATAAAGTTCATCCATTGTTTTGCGGAAATTTTTATATTTAAAATTTTTCGTCAAACGCCCGGTTATACCAATTTTTGTACGAGTACCATCCCAAGCATTAAAAAAGTATTTGCATATATTATCAAATTTTTCTTCTAGTTGTTTTTCAGTATAGACTGATTTATAGCGCTCTTCATAAAGTTCTCCAAATTTTGACACGACTTCCTGATATAAATACATTAAGTCATCTTTTTGAAAACCTTTTACTTCTTTTATTTTTTCATCAGGAAAACTTCTGGAAATAATATCAAAGTTTTTTGGATGTTCTTCCAATATCGGTAACATCGTATTTATAACATTTGCCATTCTTGTAGTATAAGCTTCACGCAGTTTTTGTGCTACTTCATGCTTTCCTTCGCGCTCTTTTAATACAGAATTGTAATATAACGAATGGAATGGGTTAAAAGATAAATTTATGCTCATAAATTTATACTCATCATAATTTTCATTGAATTTTTTTACAAAATTTTCCATCCTCTCTTGCGTCTTTTTATCTTGAATATTCCAGCCAGCGGTATCAAATAATACTTCTTGCTCACAAGTATCGTGAAGCATTTTGGAAAGGTCTAAGTAATCATATTCTTTTCCATTTTTATCTTTTGCCATTATCATAGAACTATCTGCATCATGGAAAAAAAGTTGATAATCAAGTCTTCTTTTTCTTTTAAAAATATTAAATCCCATTTTATTGTTTAAAGCCTTAAAATCATCACAGAAATTTTTAAAATCCTCAAAATCGATTTTTGATATGGTATCTTTATCTCTATAAAAACTTTCCGGTCTTGCTTCTGCAAAACAATGAGCACACATGTTATTACAGCCTCGTTGCAAAATAATTGCAACTGATTTTTCTGTTATACTCTTAATTTGTTTCATTGTTAAATTACCGATAGTTTTTAGCCCTTCTTGGATACCATCCAACTTCTCCATATCAAAATTATCTAAAGTCCAATATTTTGCAGGAGTATGTGATTTTTTTAATGCAGCTTGTCTTTTGGTCAGATATTCTGCGTAATTCCCGCCTTTAAAAGTTTGTGTTGGTTGTGAATAAATTGAATAATTTGTGATAGAATTTGAAATTTGCATGTTTTACCTCTAATAAGATAAAACATCTAAAAAATAATTTTGCTATTAAATCCTTTAATTTTTAGATAGCCACAAAAATTTTCCAAAATTAATCAATCTTTTGCAGTCAAGTACTCTTTAACAAGATTAATAGGGGTAGCAAATCCAATTCCTATATTCGAAATATTGTTATCAGGATTATAGATGGCTTGATTTATACCGATAATTTCACCTTTTTCATTTAACAAAGGTCCGCCGGAAGAGCCTGGGTTTATTGCTGCATCCGTTTGAATACGATTTTTTGCATAATCTATTCTTGATATAATTCCCTGTGTCAAAGTTCCGCTAAACCCAAACGGATTACCTATCGCAAGTACTTTCTCTCCAACCTTTATTTTAGAAGAATTTCCTAATTTTACGGTCTTCAAGCTCTTTTTTGTATCAATTTTTAGAAGTGCTATATCTTTATTTTCCCCCATTTTTCTAAGAAGCTTTGCAGTATAATTTTCGCCATTGTTCATTGTGACAACTACGGAACTTCCCACATCAACGACATGAGCACTAGTTAAAATAATGCCGCTTTTGTCAATAATACAGCCGGTACCACAAGATAGACCGTCCGACAGTTGTGAATCTACAGACACTATAGCCGGATTAATTTCTGTATATATTGCACTAGCGCTTTTGGTAACTTTTCCAAACGCAAAAGCCGGTAAGGATAATAATATCAACAATTTTATACAAAGGATTTTTTTTAGCATTAGAATCTCCGTATTCATATAGATTTTTTCAAATTTTCGCATTCAACTCAATTGTCTTATAAAATACCTTGAGGCTATATCTTGTCAGGCTTCAAATTTTAATGTATAATAAACGAGATGTTTTATCACAATCGACACAGAAGGAGAAAATTATGTCAAGAATCGAAAGTTTTAAAAGAGCTTTAAGCGAAAAAAGAGCAGTAAAAATTATTGCAGGTATTGATAATTTCGATGTTAACAATGTAAAAAAAGTTATTTTAGCAGCTTCTAATTCAGGTGCTAGCGCTGTTGATATTTGTGCAGATCCTGATATCGTTGCTATGGCTAGACAAATGACTGAATTACCAATCTTTGTTTCTTCAGTTGACCCAGAAGCTTTAGCACACGCTGTAATCCTTGGTGCTGACGCTATTGAACTTGGCAACTTTGATGCACTTTACAAAAAAGGTCAAGCTTTCTCAGCTTCACAAGTTTTAGCTTTAGCTAAACAAACAAGAGAATTAGTTGGTAATGATGTATTCTTCTGTGTAACAATCCCTGGAGAATTAGAAATTGCAGAACAAGTTGAATTAGCACGTAACCTTGAAGAAATCGGTGTTAACCTTATTCAAACAGAAGGTCATTTCTCTAATGAAACACCTTCTAACGGTGTTAGAGGCCTTGTAGAAAGAGCTGAACTTACTCTTTCTAACACAATTGAACTTTCTAGAAACATTGAATTGCCAATTATGACAGCAACAGGTATCAACCCTACAACAGCTTCTTTAGCATTTGCTTCTGGTGCATCTGCTATCGGCTGCGGTTCTTGTGTAAACAAACTTGATTCTGAAATCTCTATGTTAGCAGTATCAAGAAGCCTTGTTGAAATCGCTGAACGCAACGCTCAATATATAGTTGAATTAGTTTAATTCAAAATATTTTGTTAAATAAAAAACATCCTCAGAAATTTTGAGGATGTTTTTTAATGTTTAAATATTTATTAATTATTGAACTACTGCATCAACAATTTCTCTAAAAGCACCTTCACCACCTCTAGCAGTTGTAACTTGAATACCTTCAATTTCTTTAACAGCTTTAACGGCATCCGGTACAGTTATAGCATATTTTGCAAATTTTAAACTTTCTAAATCATTTATATCATCTCCAACATAAATAAATTCGTCTTCCTTTAGATTATATCTCTCGACAATTGATTTTATAACGTCAATTTTAACTCTTATACCTTGATGAACTTCTTCTACATTAAATTTTTTAGCAATCAATTCTATCGCAGAATTCTTTTCGCCGGATACAATTCCCATTCTGTAACCGTTTTTTCTCAAGATAGAAAACGCCATAACGTCTTTAAAATTGAGCTTTCTTGTCATTTCACCTTTTGGATCAATATAAACACAATTGTCAGTCACAATACCATCAAAGTCAGTTATGACAAATTTTATAGTTTTCGGCAGTGTTATACTCATTCTATTTCACTCTTCTTAATTTATCTATTATTGGCAATTCTCTATCATACACAACCTTAACACCATCGCCAAGTAGCTGAGGAGTTTGTCTTATGTCTCTTACCATATGATATAAACCAGCCATTTCTAAACTTGCTGCCTGATCAGAACCCCAATTTGTTCTATCAACTGTAATATGGCGTTCTACTGAATTTGCACCCAAAGCTACAGCCAAAACTGACGGAGTAACTCCACGTTCATGACCGGAATAACCAATTGGGCAAGAAAATTCGTTTCTAAAAGTTTCAATTACACGCAAATTAGTTTCTTCTGCATTTGATGGATAAGTAGATGTACAATGATAAATAATCAAATTATCTTCACCCAATATTGAAACCGCATGCCTAATTTCTTCCATTGTACTCATGCCGGTAGAAAGTAGAATCGGCTTACCTTTAGATTTTGTATGTCTTAACAAATTGTCATCAGTCAATGATGCTGAAGCTATTTTATAACAAGGAACGTCAAACTTATCAATAAAATCAACAGACTGCTCGTCCCAACACGAAGCAAACCAAATTATTCCATGCTTTTTGCAATACTCGTCAATTTCTTTGTATTCAGCTTCTCCGAATTCCAAACCACGCTTCAAATCGCCATTAGTTTTTCCAAAAACACTTGTTCTATCTTTTGCCAATTCTTCTTTAGTATAAACAACATCAACAGTTCTTTTTTGAAACTTTACAGCATCACATCCAGTTGTAATAGCTATATCAATCATTTTTTTTGCTAAACTTACAGAACCATTATGGTTTATACCAATTTCTGCAATTATAAAACAAGGATAACCGTCCCCAACAATTTTATTGGCGATTTTTACACACTTTCTATTCATCTACACTCCTAATTATAAATATTTTTTATATAAAGCAAACTCATCCGGATCAACTTTATGCTCTTCTTTATCCTCAACACTTTCAACAGGAGTTGCAGGCTCTGCATCAGTGTGAAATAATTTATCAATTATACCATCCGGATTTTCTTCTTCATAAATATCAGATATTTCAAAGTCATCATTTTCAACAACAGGTTCTTCAGTTTTTTTAGATTCATCCGGCTTAATATTTTTCTTTGATACAACTTTAGTAAACCCTGGAATTTCTATTTTAGGAATCTCTATCTTCGGTATTCTGATATTCGGAATCTCTATTTTAGAATATTCGCCTTCCTCTATTTCACAAGGAGGGAAGTTACCTAAATCCTTTATTAAATGAATTGAATTAGAAGACGCACCAATAAGCATTCTTTTACCGTCTAATTCTACTACATGTAAAGTTTTATTTGCACCCAAAGGAGTTGTCGAAATTACAGACACTTGAGAAGCTGCATTCTCACCAACTTGTTTTTTTAACGTTTTAATTCCAAATTTGTTAAGTTTTGTGTACAAAATTCCGGTTGCATAGATAAGTAAAATTACAAAAACTAATGAAAATATCATTGATAAGAAATTAGGTTCTTGACCAACAGATTGAGTTGCCAGAGTATTTGCAGCGTCTGTAGTTGTTACTGCTGATGCTTGAGCTGCACTGGCCAATGGTTCCGGCAAATCCGGCAACACATCAAACCTATCAGCAGCAATACATGCCGGCATGATAAAGCTCAAATATACTCCCAATATAAGTCCCGAAATCTTATTCATTTAATCTTCCCTAGTTTTCTGGTATAATTGTACCATAAAATCATAAAATAGGACAAGCGCCCATGCTTTTAAATGTTTTAAATTATTTTTTTGAAGAAAACAGCATCCTTTTAATACACATTCTGAATTTGTTTGTACTGTTAATTCTTGTAATACTATTTATATCAGCAAGAAAAACAGGCAAAAAATGGACACGTATTAATGATTACCTCGGAACAATTACCAAAACAGTAAACTCCGTTAGGTATGGTGATTTGACCAAAAAAGTCGGCAGAATAGAATTACCAAACGCTGAACCTCTGGCTGAAAGTATTAACAGAATGATTGAAACACTTTATGACAGAGAAAAAATGATTATTGAATATCAAAATGAACTGCACCGCCAAAATAAATTTTTAGAAGCAGTTATTAATTCTCTTTCAGATGGTTTAGTTATTATTGATGAAAATCACAGAATACTTAGAGCTACTCCAAAAATTAGTGAATGGTTCGGTATTTCAGGTAAAAAGTTAGTTGGAACCCCTATTGATAATTATATCGTACTACCTGAACGAGCAAAAATTGAAAGTTTGAAAGAAAACGATATATATATAAAAGCAAATAGAGCTTCTAATTTTTCTGCAAGTTCTATGGAATTAAAACTGGAAGATAGAAAACGCAGACACATTATAATTATAAAAAATGTTACTGACCAAAAAGAATTGGAAAACTTAAAAGAAGATTTTGTGGCAACACTTACGCATGATTTAAAGGTTCCTATAATTGCAGAAACAAATATGTTAGAATTATTCCTCAACGAAAGTTTTGGACCTGTTTCTGAAAAACAGGAAATTGCACTTAAAAATATGCAGGTTTCTAATAAAGAATTGCTTGATTTGGTACAAATTGTATTAGAAACATATAAATACAGAGATGGAAACATTTCTCTGTACAAAGAAAATATAATGCTAAGAAGCTTTATCAATGAAATCGTTGATGAAATGGAACCTATTTCTATAAAAAATAACAATAAATTAAAATTCTCATCACCTAGAGATATAAGAGTTTACGCAGATAGAATACAGCTTAAGCGTGTTATAAAGAATTTGATTCAAAACGCAATCTCTTATGGAGAGCCCAATTCTCCAATAGAAATATCTATCGGAGAAATTCCTCAATACATAGTAATCAAAGTTAAAGATTACGGAGCAGGAATTTCACAAGCTGATATTGATAAAATATTTAACAAATACTATTCTGCTGCTAAAAAATTCCGCAAAATCGGTACAGGCTTAGGTTTGTATCTAGCTTTACAAATTGTAAAAGGACATGGCGGTGAATTATCTGTTGAAAGCGAAGAAGGCAAATTTACAGAATTTACAATAAAATTACCTGCTGTTATGAATATTAACCTTCATTATGGAGAATAAATATGATTTTATATGATACAAAATATTTACAGCTAAAAAGCACAAAATCAAAAACCGGTAAGGATTGGGTCTACGCACATCGTCCTAACGCAAAAGATGTCGTAGTAATTTTACCTCTAATTAATAACAAAGAGATTTTGTTTTTGAAAGAAGAAAGACCACCTTTGCAAGCTGAAAACATTGCAAAATATTCTATCGCATTACCAGCGGGACTAGTAGGAGATGAGCGTATTGGAGAAACGGTTGAAAATGCTATCCAAGCAGAATTGTTAGAAGAAGCCGGATTAAAAGCCGATAAAATAAAGATTTTAACACGAAAACTTGCAAGTTCTCCTGGGTGTGTATCAGAAACAATTACAATTGCGATTGCGTACATTAGTGAATATAATGTAATCTCCAAGCCCGTAAGTGATGGAGGTGTTATTGTTGATAGAATACTTGTTAACAGAAATTATATTCATAATTGGCTAAGAGAACAAGAACAAGCAGGAGTTGCTCTTACAGCTTCAACTCTTGCTGCTTTATTTTATTTAAGTGAGGAAGAATAATGATTACAAAAGGAATAAGAGGCGCTATTACCGTAGATGAAAACAGTGCAGAGGCAATTGGTGCTGCTACAATAAAATTACTAACAGAAATGATGAATAGAAATAAAATCGAAATTGAATCTATTTCACACGCAATTTTTACGCTAACGAAAGATTTAAACGCTGATTTTCCGGCAAAATATGCACGCATAAACTTGAAGTGGAAGGATGTCCCTATGATGTGCTTTCACGAACTTGATGTTCCTGATAGTTTGAAAAAATGTTTACGTGTACTATTAGTCGTAAATTGCGGTGAAGGTTTTGTACCGGAATTTGTATATTTAGGTGGAGCAGAAAAATTAAGAAAATGAAAAAAGTTTTAATTGTTGATGATGTAAAAGGCTGGAGAGATTATAACTCAAATATAGTAAAAGAATTGTTTGAAGAGGTAGAAATTGAAACCGCAGACTATGCTCAAGAAGCTTATGATATATTATTACAAGAAAAGCCTTTCGACATTATTATCACTGATTTACAGATGGAAGATACTTTTGAGCCTAAATTTGCAGGAGAATGGCTTGTTGAACAAATTAAGACATTTTCTCGTTATAACAATACAAAGGTTGTAATAATCTCAGCATCATTTAATGCAAGACATATAGCAGAATCATATGGTGTTGAATGTATTCCAAAACCGACAGCATTAAAGTGTCTATCAGCGTATAAAGAGGTTTTGATTTAGTATGAAAAAGATTTTTTTGATATTTTGTATTATTTTTCTTACAACATCCAACGCATTTGCAAATTTCGAAGAGTATTATGAATTTGAATCAAATCTTGATGTAAAATTTATCAAAAATACTAATGTTAAAGATAAAGAGTACAAAAGAATCGAAAAAAATGAAAAATACATGAAACAGGGAAAATATTCTAAAGCTGATAAATATTATCCTGATTTTCTTCCTAATATTGCGCGTTTTATAAATATTTATACAGATAGAAAAGATTATCCAAACGCACTTTATTATGCAGAAAAACTAGCAGAATTAGACACTTCAAACTTGTTCCCAAAATCATCAAAAGATTACAGGCTCGGAGTATTGTATTCATTGAATGGTGACTATCTTAAATCAAATACATATTTATATCCATATGTAAACAATAACAGCTGGGCACGTTTTCAGATGGCACAAAACTATTATTACATGCAAGATATGAAAACAGCCGAAAGTTATGCAATAAAAATCTCTTCATCCGATGGAGCGTATTTCGCTTCGCAAGAGCTTTTGTACAACATTTATAACGTTACAAAAAATCCACAAAAGGCTTATACCGTAGCAAAAAATCTGATTAAATTGGATGTTGGCAATCCGGAAAACTATATGCGTGTAGCAAATTCTACAACTAACACTACTGAAAAATTAACGTATTATAACAGGGCAAAACAGCTCTATCACTCACAAAACCTACTAAACATGATTACCTACGTAAATACGCTCGTTGCACCAATTGAACAGAAAAAAATAGATGAAGCTTACAAAAAAATTACAGTTTATTGTAAAAAACCGGATTGGTTCAAAATCAAATCCAGAAACGAAAAACTTCTAGCAAATGATAAAGCTTATTGGAATAACAGGCAGGATGAATTCTTTGAAGCTGCAAATGAATGTATGTCAAAATATACGGGTAACAACCTTGCAGCCTGCTTTAAAGATTTGAATGACACGCAAGAAAGATTGGACACCGCTTTAGCGGCAGAAGCAGCCAGAAGAGAAGAAGCAGAACAAAGAAATGCACAAATTCAACAGCTTGTACGCCAAAACATGCTGCTGGAAGAGCAAAACATGATTCAGCGTTCAAGATATTATAACAACTATTACTATCCACGATATTATTACCGCAATCCTTACTGGTGGTAGTTTTTGAGTGGAAAGTTGAAAATGGAAAGTGGAAAGTTGTATTAAAGCACAACAATCCTATGACCCACTAATTGGTGACTATTAGAGGGAAGTTAAAGTTTGTAGTCTATAAATAAAAAGGTAAAATTCCTTTACCCCTTTACCCCTACCCCTTTTGGTTTACTACAGCATCAATCAGACCTTTGAACAAAGGATGAGGTCTTTCCGGTCTTGATTTGAATTCCGGATGGAACTGGCATGCAACAAACCAATCCAATTGTGGAAGTTCTACGATTTCTGATAGCATTCCATCAGGTGACATACCGGAGAACACAAGTCCTGCTTTTTTAAGCGGTTCGATATAATCTGTATTGACTTCATATCTGTGTCTATGGCGTTCAGAAATTTTGCTTGCTCCATAAACTTCATGAGCTCTTGAACCTTTCTTAAGATGACAGTCATACGCTCCAAGACGCATTGTTCCACCATATCCTTTAACATTCTTTTGTTCCAACATCAAATCAATTACAGGAATTGATGCGTTTTCATCAAATTCCGTAGAGTTAGCATTTTTTAAACCCGCAACATCTCTTGCATATTCAATAACAGCACACTGCATGCCTAAGCAAATACCTAAGAATGGAACATTATTTTCTCTAGCATATTTGATTACATTGAGTTTGCCTTCAATACCTCTGATACCAAAGCCTCCAGGGACAACAACACCATCAACATCTTTCATAAGTTCTTTGCATTGTTTTTCATCAACACAATCTTCTGAATTTATCCATTTGATTTCTGTTTTAACATTATCAGCATAACCGGCATGTTTAATTGATTCTACGACAGAAATATAAGCATCAGATAATTTCGTATATTTTCCTGCTATTGCAATCTTAATAGTACCTGATGGGTGATTAATTCTTTCAACCAACTCTTTCCAGCCTGTTAAATCGACTTTTCTGTCTTGTACCTGTAACAATTTTAAGACAACTTCCGCAAAATTTTGGTCTTCTAATGCTAATGGAACTTCATAAATGCTTTTCATATCCCTGCATTCGATTACAGCTTCTTTTGATACTGAACAGAATAGTGCAAGTTTATCTTTTTCAGTCTTTGGAATTGGTTTAGAAGTTCTACAAACAAGAATTTCCGGTTGCAAACCATAACTTCTCAACAAGCTTACACTATGTTGTGAAGGTTTTGTTTTCAATTCTCCGGACGTTGGAAGATAAGGTAATAATGTACAATGAATATTTATTGCATTACCAATTCCGGCTTCTGTTTTAAACTGTCTTATTGATTCAATAAACGGCAAACTTTCAATATCACCAATAGTTCCGCCAATTTCTATAATTTGAAAATCCGGTTTGAAATGCTTTTGAGCCTTTACGAGTCTTGATTTAATTTCATTTGTAATATGTGGAATTACCTGAACAGTTGCACCCAAATAATCTCCACGTCTTTCTTTTTGAATAACAGTTTGGTATACGCTACCAGATGTTACATTACTCAATTGAGAAAAATTTGTATCAATAAAGCGTTCGTAGTGACCTAAATCTAAGTCAGTTTCTGCACCATCATCTGTGACAAAAACTTCACCATGTTGGAATGGGCTCATTGTTCCGGGGTCAACATTTATATAAGGGTCAAATTTTTGAATAGCAACAGAAAATCCTCTTGCTCTCAAAAGCTTACCTAAAGAAGCTCCAATAATACCTTTGCCCAAAGAACTTACAACACCACCTGTGATAAATATGTATTTTGTCATAGTTGAATCCTTATTTTTTTTTACAAATCTATTATTTCTCAAAAAAAGAGGGGCAAAAACCCCTCTTTTAAAACTTAGTTAATTTTTGGAACTCTAAAGAACCCGTTCTCTTCGTCTGGAGCATTCTTCATAAGTTCTTCTTTTGTTTGTTCGTAATAAACTTCATCATCTCTCATTACGTTAACAAAATCAATTGCGTGAGCCATAGGTTCTACATTTGATGTATCAACCTCATTCATTGCATCTACATGCTTAAGCACATCACCCAATTGTTTTGTAAATTTTTCTTTTTCTTCTTCCGTTAATTCCAAGCGAGCCAATTTAGCTACATGTTCTACATCTTTTATTGTTATCATAATTTTCCTACTCCAATAATAAAAAATATTATCATAAATAAAAAGGCAGTGCAAATTTTTCACACTGCCTTAATTTTTAAAACATTAATCTGAATAACAAGAATCTCTTATTCAATTTTTCAGAGAATTTCTTCAAGTTAGATACTGTAGAAGAAGTGTCTTCAACAATCTGCTTTAAACCTTCTTTATCACCGTTTTGACCGTTTACAGTTTCTAAAGCTTTTGACACTTCACACATTGTAGTATTCAAGTTATCAATAGATGTTTCCAACTTAACTTTCAAGTTTTCATCTTTTGTCATTTGATTAACTGATGTTGAGATTTCGTTCAAGTTCTTCATTACAGCATTCAAGTCTTCTGCAAATTCTTTTGCATCAACAGCTCCAACAATAGGAGTCAACTGCTTTGAAAGATTTGAAATAGATTCAGCCGTATCATACATCATTGGTTTAAATTTCTCATCCCCAATAATGCCGTTAATATTAGTTGCTAATTTGTTAAAGTTATTTGATACATCACTCATCATCCATAAAATAGCGTCAATATCGTTTCTTGATGAATCAATAAGTTTTTCAGTTTTAGCCAAAGTAGTTGTAGCTTGAGCTGTTAACTGTTTGAAGTTTGTTACAGATTGTCTAATTTCTGCAATCATAGAATCATTCAACAATTCATTAACAATTCGGTTTGTTTCTGTCAATGATTCTGCAGCTTTGTATTGCAAATCCATAAAATCAGCAATTCTCATTGGTTCAATAATTGTGTAAGGAGATGTTTGTTTCGGATAAGGTAATGCTGTATTATCCAAAGGAGCTATTCTTAATTTCTTTACTCCGTTTTCAGTAACAATTTTACCGGTCATGAAGTGAGGAATAATAAGCCCAGGAAGATTTACCACATAATCAATCTTGTAAGCATAACTTGTTTTTACAAAATCCTTCAATTCATCAGGTACAAGTTTTGCGGTCATAATCTGTGATTTCTTTACATTACCTACATTATAATATTTGTCATCAAGTTTAATTTCGACTTCCGCACCATTTGAAAGCAAATCTTTGTTCAAGACAGGAATGTATACAGAACGAACCCTTGGAGGTGTAATTTCCAAGAACTGTTCACCGATTAAACCTGATTGTTGAATTGATAATGTAGAAGCCTTCGGAATACTAATCCCCGGTTCTGTAATAACGAATTTCATTCTTACATAACTTGATTCGCCATCAACGACAGGTATAATCTCTTCTACTTGACCAACTCTTAAACCCATCATTTGTACGCCGGACCCTGGACGCATACCATTAACATCTTTAAAATGAACTTCTATTCTTTCTGCAGAAGAGAAAGAACGCCCTTTTATCCACAATACTGTAAATAAAAGTATTGTTAGAGCGACCAGTGTTAATATTCCTACTTTAAATGATGGTGATAATTTCATTTTATTTTCCTTATTTTGTTTCTTGTTTCTTTCGGTGGGAACGCATTTGAGTAATTATTTTCTATTTTATATTACTAATGATGGCTTTTTCCACCCTACTAAATTTCCCACTCTACAGAGTTTATTATGCGTTCATTTTCATCGGACCTTCGATTGTTGCGTTTACAAATTGCTTTGTATATGGTGTATCCTCACGTAACAACTCTTCCGCCGTTCCTTCAAAAACTGCATGACCATTATACAACATCAATACAGAATCAGCAGTTCTTTTTATTGTTGACATTTGGTGTGTAACAACAATTGACGCAGCATTTGTTTCATTTTTTAACCTTACAATATAATCTTCAATTAATGTTGAAGAAATAGGATCCAAGCCGGCTGTCGGCTCATCATACAAAATAATTTTCGGTTCCGTTACAATTGCACGTGCAAAACTTACACGCTTCTGCATGCCGCCTGATAATTCAGAAGGGAATTTATCTTCTATTCCGGATAACCCAACCATTTCCAGTTTTTCAGCAACAATTCTTTCCAATTCTTTTCTTGTATATTTACCTCTCAAATCTTTTCTTTCTTGCAATGCAAAAGAAATATTATCAAATACATTCAAAGAGTCAAAAAGAGCTGAATACTGGAAAACCATCGCTATATCGCCGCCGGAAGTATTAATTTCTCCTGAATCTTTAGCTATCAAGCCACTTATAAGCTTCAGTACCGTACTTTTTCCTGAACCGCTAAAGCCCACAATGGATAAAATTTTACCGTCATCAACTTTGAACGAAATATTATCCAAAATAACTTTTTTATCAAATGATTTTACTAAATTTTTAACTTCTATTCCCATTATTTTCCTCTATTAGTAAAAGAATATCGCTGCAAAAATCAAATCTAATATAACAATCGCAACAAACGACCAAACAACCGCCTTCGTAGTAGCAATACCAACACCTTTAGCGCCGTCTTTTGCTTCCATACCACAAGAACAACTTATCAATGTTATAGTGAACCCAAAAGCAAATGATTTAAGCAAACATACGTTCAAATCATGCATATTCAAGCCGAACCAAACCGAATCGAAATATGCTTTATAAGTCAATCCGGAAGCCAAATTTGAAGCAACAGCCCCACCTAAAATACCAAATACGGATGACACAATAACAACCAACGGCATCATTAATGTACCTGCAATTACTCGTGGTGTGAACAAATAATGCACAGGATTTACTTTTAAAACTCTTATGGCATCTATTTGTTCCGTAACCTTCATTGTCGCAATTTCTGACGCTAGAGAAGAACCTATCATAGAAATTATCGCAAAACCTGCCATAATAACACCTTCTTCTCTAACCATCAAAATTGAAACAAGCATACCAACATAGTTACCGGCACCTTGTTTAACCATCTCGCCTGCTATTTGCATAGCTATAATTATAGAAGTCATGCCAACAATTGATAAAGTTATAGGCAAAGATGAGACACCAAACCTTGATGACTGTTCAATAATAGCTTTATACGTTGTAGGAAAAGTTTTTAGCCCATTTATGAATTCAACACCAAGAAGTGCTATATTACCTAAAGTCGTTATAAAACTTTCGAGTTCAGCCAAAAACATTCTATATAATTTATAAGTATATGTAGCCTTATAATAAATTTTCATATCAAATTGCCTTGTGTTGTATTTTACCACACATTTGATTTATTTTACAATTATTTTTTATTTGTGCTAAAATTTAGCAAGAGGAGTTTAAAAAGGGGAATTTTTATGATGTATGGATTAATATTAGCCGGTGGTTCAGGAAGCAGACTTTGGCCTCTATCGAGGGAACTATACCCAAAACAGCTTCTAAACATTCAGAATACAGAAAGTTTGCTTCAAGCAACTTTCGAAAGAATTTCTGAATGCATGCCGGCATCCAACATTATAAGCATGACAGGAGTTAAACATTTTTCTAATGTAAAATATCAGCTTGCTTCTATGTACGATAAAGCAGTTGTTCTATCTGAACCGATATCTAAAAACACAGCTCCGGCAATTGCTTTAGCTTCAAAATACATAATGGAAAAATTTAATATTGATCCGGTGATTTTGGTTGTACCATCTGATCATATGATTAATAATACTGAAAAATTCATTTTGACTGTTAAAGAAGGTGAAAAAATTGCTAACTTAGGTTATATAGTAACTTTTGGTATTAAACCTTCTTATCCGGAAACCGGTTATGGATATGTAAATGTTACTGATAAACATATAGAACGTGGTTTTAAAGTAAATAAGTTTGTCGAAAAACCAAATGAAGAACTTGCAAAACAATACATTGCAGATGGCAATTACTACTGGAACAGCGGAATTTTTATGTTTAAAGCATCTGTTCTATTAGAAGAAGTTGCAAAATGTTCACCGGAAATTTATTCAAAATTATCCAATTTTGATTTTTCAGAAAAAGATGAAATTCCGTTTACCGAATACGATAAAATGCCTTCAATATCTATTGACTACGCTGTTATGGAAAAATCTGACAAAATCGCACTTGTTAAATTGGAAAGTGATTGGAACGATTTAGGAAGTTGGAAATCAATTTATGATGTAAGCGAAAAAGACAAAGACGGCAATGTAAAAATCGGTCATGTTTTGGATGAGGGTTCTAAAAATTCTTTGATGTACTCTTCTTCAAAACTTGTTGCAACAATCGGATTGGAAGATACAGTTGTTGTTGAAACAGAAGACGCAATTTTGGCTTGTAAAGCAGATAGAACACAAGAGGTTAAAAAGATTTTTGAAACGCTAAAAAAACAGAACGATAATACACACCTTGTTCACAAAACAGTTTACAGACCATGGGGATATTATACAGTTTTGGCACAAGGTAACGGATTTTTAACCAAGATGATACACGTTAACTCAGGACAAAAATTGTCACTTCAATCACATAATTTTAGAAGCGAACACTGGGTTGTACTTGAAGGTATGGCAAAAGTTGTATTAGAAGGAAAAGAGCTTGTTCTTAGTCCGGGACACAGTGTAGATATCCCTCTAAAAGCGGTTCACTCACTTCAAAACCCATACAAAGATAATTTAAAGATTGTTGAAGTTCAAAAAGGCGATCCATTAATAGAAGAAGATATCATCCGCTACGAAGATATGTACGGTAGGGTTTAGGGATATTAAATTTAATACCCGTAAAATAAGTGTGCGCAATCCAATAGGATGGGATAGTAGTATTTATAACTACAAGTTTGGCGTGTCCCCTCCCTTTATAGGGGGAGGTACAGACACTTCTAAAACTTAATTCTCGCCCGCAACATCCATTGAGCGGGAGAGATGTCACGTTAGTGACAGAGAGGGAAGGGTGGGGGCTATCTCATACAGACTTTCATACAATTAGTATTCATAACAACAAGTTTGGCGTGTCCCCTCCCTTTATAGGGGGAGGTACAGACACTTCTAAAACTTAATTCTCGCCCGCAACATCCATTGAGCGGGAGAGATGTCACGTTAGTGACAGAGAGGGAAGGGTGGGGGCTAGTCTAATCATTACAAATCCCAAACTCACGCAACAAAAGCCTAAAGTTTCTAGTTTATTCATTTGTTTATTATAATATATTGAGCCCTTACGGGATAGCCCCCACCCGAATTTCTAAGTTTCGAGCAAAATTCTCTCAACTTGAAATTCTACCCTCCCCCGTGGAGAGGGTACGTGCCAAGCTTGTAGCTTTACGCCTAGTCATTCTGAGAAACTGTGTTTCGAAGAATCCAGCTTTTTATTAACTATTATTTTTAGTCTATAATAGTTATTACTATAGTCACTTGTTTTGGCTATATTTTAGTGAATTCTGCTACTTTTATCTCGGATAGCAATTCCACAAAAACATGGAAAGCGAGTATTATAATATCGTTTTCAAGTACTCAATAATATCATCGGATTCGTACATTTGTAAATTTCTATCCCTGTCTACTAAAAAAGGAACTTGTCGTTTTCCGCCAAGCTGGATTAAAGTATCTTCCGCAGCCTTATTTTTTATATCAACTTTGTTGTATTTCATTCCTGTTTCGTCCATAAAAGCCATAACTTTTTTGCAATAAGGGCAAGTTTCTAAAATAAATAAATCTAACATTTTACCTCCTTTGTTTTATAAGTTTACCTTATTGTTGCAAAAATACATTCCCCTGTTGTGGTACAACTGTCAATATATTTATCAAATAAAAAAGTCATATTCAATATATTATAGAATATGACTTTTTTATTTTTATATCTAATTCCAATTACGCACTTAATGCTTGTTTATAGAATTTATTAAAGATATCCATCATACAACGAATATTCAAATAGAATTCATCTGAATCATTACCCGCATATGAATAATTCCATTGCAAACCTGTTGCATTTTCTGTACCGCCTTGGGTGTAAGCACCTTTTGCACTATGCGCACTACGTTCACGATAGTAATAGCTTGAATAATATGTATAATTTTCACCGTCATATGCTATAGATTTCGTATCAGAAGACTTTTTACCAGCCTTACCATTTGCACCTGTTACTAATTTAGTATACAATTCTAATGTTTTATTATATGCTGTATCAAGCGCTGTTGTATCTGCGGTTCCAGAATTTGCACAAGCAGATTTTATAGTATTCAATAAAGATGTTAAAGTTGATTTTGCATTTGTTTGAACAGTGTTCCAATTACCATTCCAACTAGCTAGTCTTATACAAGCATTACTGCTATATAATTTTGCTAAATCAATTGTTTGCGTAGCTTCATTATCAACATTACCGTCATTTGTTATTGAACCAGTGACTTTTGTATCTGACATTAATGACCAATCAAATTTTGCATCTGAAACCTTAACTTTTATAACTCTAGGGTCGCCAATTTGAGAACCATCAACCGTTGCATAAACTTTTACGGTCATATAGCCAGTACTTGAACCGCCAGTAATTGTCAATTTTCCAGTTATTTTATCAATAGAGGCTGTTCCGGCACTGTCTTCTACAGAAACAGCATAACCAATTCTAGAAGAATCAACACTTGTTGAGCCATTCATAACACTGCAAGTCATTTGATAAGATTTTGAACTTCCTGGTGTTATTGTTATATTATCAACACCGCCTTGTAAACTTGCTAATGTAAATGTTGACGCATCACCAATTTCATTTACTTTAGCTTTCAATTCTGTCATCTTAGAGTCGATTTCACCGGATAGCATTTGGTTGATTGTGGCTGCATAGCCTGCTCCAAATACATCTTTAACAGCTTGAGCCAAAGTTGTTGATTTTTTAGAAACAGCTTGACAATAAGAGATTGCAGCTTCTTTTACTTTCGCAGCATCGTTCTTTTCTCTTGCAGCCTCTACCAGAGCATCATACATAGTGCTCAAATCATCTAATGACATATCGCCCAAACCATTCGGATAAAATTCTGCGATATTAGATTTTACTTGTTCTATAATGTATTTTTGCATTTTTTCTGTATTCAAACTGCCATCAGCATTATCAAATTCACCATTTTGAGCCTTTGACACAATATCAGAAATCAAAGTGTCATAAGCCGGTACTTCACCTGTCATAACATTTGAAATTCTATCAGCAAAAGCAGAGCTTACAGCTGAAGAGATTGCTGATTTAAAATCTGCACTATCAATATAAGATTTAACTGAGATAGCTTTCTTTGCAGATTGGTAACTATCGCTATTTTCGAATTCCCCAACGCCATAACCTTGAAGATTTGTGAAATCACCAAATTTACCTTCAGAAAGAACATATTCTATAAATTGATTTACAGCATCATCGTAAAGTGATTTATAAGTTTCATAATCACTTTCTTTGCTTATATCTTGCAAATTCTTTTGCAAATTAGATTTAATTATACTCTTTTGCAAGTCATTCAATGGTGAATTGTCATTTGCAGTATAGCCATATTGAGATAAATCAAAACCATCAGAGTCTTTCAACCCAGCTGTTGATAAATATTCATTAATAATATTAATGACCGTTTCGTTGATTTCTTCATCAGAAGGAACTTCACCATTATTTGCAGACAATTGACTGATATAATTATCAATCATGCCTTGCAAAGTACTATCATCTGCATAAGAATAACCATATTCTTTTACAATATCCTTCATCTCAGTATTCAAATATTGATTTGCGCAATAATCAGCAGTTGCCTTACGCTCTATTTCCGGAGAAATTTCTTGCAAATAGGCTTCTAAATCATCTGCACTTTTATTTGCTTTTATATAAGCATCAACTTTGTTTGTCAAAGACTCTGCTACAGACTTTTTCCAATTTGTTCTATCTTGTACAACACTTGGAACCTCTATGCTATTAGAAGTAAAGTTGTTTAATATTTCATACATTTGAATCTTATTATTCATTGTATTGATTTCATTTTTATCAAGCGCACCTTTGTTATTAAGCTTTTTGTTTAACTTACCGCTTTGTTTAGTATCAATTTCTTTCCAGAATTGATTAATCAAATCTGATTTAGCAGAAGCGTCTTCGCCGTTCCACTCATAGTTGTTTTCCATATATTGACGGAATTCTGATTTAATAACGGTACCATCACCATTTTTATCAGCTGCTGTTGCCCAATCGCCCTGTTTTGCTAAGAATAAATAAACTTTTGAAGAAACGTCGTTTGACATAGTCTGCTCCTTTAATTTTCCCTTTTTATTACTATGTATAACGGCACATTTTTGAAAAACTTTAGAATTTTCAAAGAAATCGTTACAAATCGTTACATAATCAATTGGATGTGAAAAGTTTTGGAGTTATAACTATCATCTTCCCTTATAGGTAAAAGCCCCCACCCTTCCCTCTCTGTCACTAACGTGACATCTCTCCCGCTCAAAGGATGTTGCGGGAGAGAATTAAGTTTTAGAAGGGTCTGTACCTCCCCCGAGGAGAGGGGACGCGCCATCCTTGTTGTCATAACTACAAATTTTTTAAAACAACTTTCAACTTCAAACATCTACATGCGTAGCACTTTACTTTTACCCCTTTTTCAACATTCTCACTAGCCTGCTTTAAATCGCCCTATTTACTTTTACCCCTTTTTGTCATAAACTTATAAGGTTAAAAAAGACTAAAAAAGAGGAGATGATAATATGTCAAAACGAGTATTGTTATGTATAATGGACGGTTGGGGAATTTCAACCGGTTCTGAAAAATATGATGCAACAAAACTTTCACACCCTGTGAATGTACCGAAATTAATCAAGGATTATCCTTCTACAAAAATTCATGCTGATGGTGAATTCGTAGGGCTTCCAGGCGGACAAATGGGTAACAGTGAAGTTGGTCACTTAAACTTAGGTGCAGGTAGAGTTGTTTATCAAGATTTGTCAAAAATCAACAGAGCTATTAAAGACGGTTCTTTCTTCAAGAACGAAAAATTCTTAGAAGCTATTGAACATGCTAAAAAGAATAACTCCGCTCTACATATCTACGGTTTAGTTTCAACCGGTGGTGTTCACTCATCTTTAGATCACGTTTTAGCTTTAATCAAGCTAGCTGCCAACGAAGGTTTAACAAAAGTCTATGTACACGCATTCTTAGATGGTCGTGACACTCCTCCTGCAAGTGCTTGCACTTACTTACAAACAGTTGAAGACGAATTAAAGAAATATAATTTACCTAAAATCGCTTCTGTTATAGGCAGATACTACATTATGGATAGAGATAACAGATGGGATAGAGTTGAAAAAGGTTATAATTGCTTATTGTTTGGCGAAGGCAACAATGCAGCTTCTGCAATTGAAGGTGTAAAAAAATCTTACGACGAAGGTGTAACAGATGAATTCGTATTACCAATTGCTGTAGGCAGCAAAGAAGAAGTCGACGCAAGTAGAATAAAAGACAACGATGCAATAATTTTCTTCAACTACAGACCTGATAGAGCAAGAGAAATAACTAAAGCTATCAACTTTAAAGATTTTGATGGATTTGACAGAAAAAAAGTATTAAATAATATTTATTACTGCACAATGACAAGTTACGAAGCAACCTTCACGTTCCCGGTTGCTTTCCCAAAAACAAAACTTGTAAACATTTTAGGTGATGTTTTGGAAGCTAATGGTGTAAATCAATTCAGAACAGCTGAAACTGAAAAATACGCACACGTAACATTCTTCTTTAATGGCGGTATTGATGAGCCACAACCTCACGAAACAAGAAAATTGGTAGCTTCTCCTAAGGTTGCAACTTATGATATGCAACCGGAAATGAGCGCTCCGGAAGTTTGTGAAAATGTTTTGGAAGCTGTTGCAAATCCAGAATACGGTTTTGTACTTGTAAACTTTGCTAACCCTGATATGGTAGGTCATACAGGTGTTGTGGAAGCAGCTACAAAAGCTTGCAAAGTTGTTGATGAATGCGTTGGTAAAATTGCTGCTAAATGTAAAGAAAACGGTGTAACAATGCTTCTTACAGCCGACCACGGTAATGCAGAAGTCATGGTTGACGAAAAAACAGGCAAACCGCAAACTGCACACACAACAAACGAAGTTCCTTTTGTTGTAATTAATGGACCGGAAGGTTTACAATTAAAAGATGATGGAGCGTTATGTAATGTTGCTCCAACAATCTTGCAATTAATGGGTATCAATAAGCCGGCTGAAATGGATTGCGATAGTTTGATTAAGGAAGTTTAGCAGTTTTTAAGTTTAGGAGTTGAGAAGAAGTTTTAAATTTTTCTTAACTCCTAAACAGCTAAATTTTATATTACCAGTATGGTGAGAAACGTGAATAATTTTGAATACTTATATTTACATTCATTACAAAAACTTCAAGTATCAATATGGTTTGCCATTATCGGCTTGATTTTAATAATCGCAACATATATAGCTACAAAATTTAATAACCACAAATTTTTAGAGTTTATGTACAAAACCTGCTCTTGGTTTATATTAGTAACAATTGCATTATTACCTATTGCTATAGTCGGATTGATAATATTTTTTGCTTATGTAGGAATATTTTGTAAATAATAAAAAACAATAAAAAGTAAGGCGTAGGGTGGGAAAAGCGAGAGCGGTTCCCACCGTATAAAAAAATAATAAGAGAAAAACAATGACTGAAGAAAAAAACGTAAAACCACTAAATATAGATTTATCACTAAAGAAAAACAATGTAGACGAATTCTTTTTTAATTTGAGCGAAAATCCGGAAGGTTTCAAAAACAAAGATTTCAGATATACTTTGAGTTTGATTTATCAGCTTGTAGAAGATGAATTTGAAGGGATTTTTCTTTCTCCTAATTCACCTGTAAGAAACACTGATTTCTTGCTGATTAATGATGGTACAGCTGCTAATCCAAAGTTATCGTTCTTTGTTACTCCAACAAACAACTTTCAATTTTATTTAAAGTCAAAAGGCTCAATGTTCAGATTTACGTCTAAAGAAGTTAACGGACAAATCGGTTACGTTATGCCGCTTGATTTAGTTTTAGATTATTTTGGCGGTTTTGGGGAAGTTGTTGATTTTTCTTCTCTCACTCAAACTTTTGCGTATTTTAATAAGCTTACCCATTTTACAATGAAGCTTATTGAAAAATTATATTTTATACCAACTGTTCACCGCAAAGAAGGACCATCAGGCGGTTGTTTCAGGATTGTATATGAACCGATTATTTCTAATAAAGAATCTGCAAAAATAATTAATGAACTGGAAAAAAATCTACCAGAGAACTTGTTTATAAAAGGTGATAAACCAAAAGATTTTGTAGAAAGGTTTATTAGAGAATATTTAAACTATCTTGTATATAAATTTTTAGGAATCAAAGCATACAGATTTAAAGATATCAAATCCGGCCATTACATGGTTAAGGATTTAGAACAACGTTGCTGTATGAAAGGTAAAGATATTGCCGAAAATATTTCACAATGGCTTGATGAGTTGTATTTAGGTAAATACGATTTAATTCCATTCTTTGTTGTAACAAAAACCACAGATGATATGTTTGAATTAAAAATTCATATCAAAAATCGTAAAACTAATGAAACAATCCTGCTTGATGATTTGTATCAAAACGAAAAAATCTGGGATTTGGATACAGAAGATATTGGCAAAATTATCGAAAAGCAACTTAATTACGCAGTAAGATATATGCCGGAACTTGAAACATTATTTGAGGACGAGGACAAACTTGCTTTAACATTAAACTTGAATGAAGTTTATAAAATAATTGCACAGACTGCCTACTATTTACAAAAAGCTCAAATTGAAGTTATTTTACCGGAAGAACTTACTAACATTATTGTTCCGAGAGCTTCTATTAATGCAAAAGTTAAAGCTTCTCGCTCAGACGATTTAATGAATATCTTCAACACAGTTTCAAGCAGTGCAATTTCTCTGGACGACATTTTGGAATTCTCTTATGAAGTATCTTTGGGTGACGAAAAAATTTCTTTGGAAGAATTCAACAAACTTGTTAATGAAAGTAACGGCTTGATTCAATACAATGGCAAGTATATTTTGGTTGATAAAGCAGAAGGTTTGAAACTTGTTGATCAAATTAAGAATGCTAACCACAAGAAGATGACAAGACTAGAGCTTATTCATGCTTCTATGTCCGGTCAATTACAGAATTATGATTTCAACTATGATGAAGCTTACGCAAATGTTATCAAAGATTTTGCAAAACCGGTTGAAGTTACACAACCTGCAGAATTGAAAGGTGATTTAAGAGCTTATCAGATGACAGGTTTAAAATGGCTTTGGACAAACGTTTCCAAAGGTTTTGGCTGCTGTATGGCAGACGATATGGGGTTAGGTAAAACTATTCAGGTTATTAGTTTGATTCTTAAACTAAAAGAAGAAAAGAAAATCAAAATTCCTGTATTGGTAATTTGCCCTACAACATTGATGGGTAACTGGATGAAAGAAATGCAACTGTTTGCACCATCGTTAAAAACAGTAACTTATCATGGTATAGACAGACAGCTTGATTTGAAAGCGGATGTAATCCTTACAACTTATGCAATCATGAGAATTGACGTTGAAGAAATGAAGAAAAATACTTGGGGCATGATTGTTGTAGATGAAGCTCAAAACATCAAAAACCCTGATACAGCTCAAACATTAGCAATCAAATCATTGAAGTCTGATATTAAGATAGCGATGACAGGTACTCCGGTAGAAAACAGATTAACCGAGTTGTGGAGTATTTTCGATTTTATCAACAAAGGTTACTTAGGCTCATTAAAAGAATTCCAAAAGAGCTATGCGGTACCAATCGAAAGATTTAAAGAAAAATCAAGAGCTTCTAAACTCAAGTTATCAGTTTCTCCATTTGTATTAAGACGTTTAAAAACAGATAAACATGTAATTTCAGACTTACCTGATAAAATGGTTATGAATGATTATTGCTATTTAGCTAAATCTCAAGCTATTCTTTACGAAAAAACTCTTAACGAAATGATGGAAAAGATAAGCGGATTTACTGGTGTTAACAGAAGAGGTAATATCTTTAAATTAATTACTGCATTAAAACAAATCTGTAATCACCCTTATCAATTCTTAAAGAGTGGTGAAACTTCTAAAGAATTGTCTGGTAAGGCTGAAAAATGCGTTTCTTTGATTCAAAGCATATTGGAAAATGAAGAAAAGACTCTTATTTTCACCCAATATAAAGAAATGGGTGATTTGTTAACAAAAATTCTTTATGAAGATTGTGGAACAGAGCCATCATTCTTCCATGGTTCATTGACAGTTCCTCAAAGAGAAAACTTGATTGAAGATTTCCAAACAAATCCTGATAGAAAAGTTATGATACTTTCTCTAAAAGCCGGTGGTACCGGTTTGAACTTAACAAGTGCCACAAACGTTATTCACTACGACCTATGGTGGAATCCGGCTGTTGAAGAGCAAGCAACAGATAGAACGTATCGTATCGGACAAGATAAGAATGTTATGGTTCACAGACTTATTACTCTTGGTACTTTTGAAGAAAAGATTGATGAGATGTTGAAGTCTAAAAAGGAACTTGCTGATTTGGCGGTTTACGAAGGAGAAAAAATCATTACAGAACTTTCTGACCAAGAAATTTACGATATATTCTCACTTTCTGCGGGTTAATATTTACATAAAATAACATTCTTGACAGATTGTGAAGATATAACGAAAATAGTATTAAGATTTAGAGAAATGTTCGAATAAGGATTAGGGGATAAGATGACAAAACAAACTTTTTTACATGACAAACACATTGAATTAGGTGCAAGAATGGTTGATTTTGCAGGTTGGGACATGCCTGTACAGTATTCTTCCATTATTGAAGAACACAAAACAGTGAGAGAAAATGTAGGTTTGTTTGACGTTTCTCACATGGGCGAAATGATTGTTCAAGGTAAAGACGCGCTTCCATATTTGAACAAACTTGTTCCGCAAGAAATAAGCAAGCTTGTCGATTTGAAAGCTGTTTATTGCCAATTAACCAACAAAAATGGTGGAATAATTGACGACTTGATTATTTATAAATTAGAAGACAATAAATACTTAATTATTGCCAACGCATCCAGAATAGATGAAGATTTAAACTGGATGGTAAGAAATAAAATTGGTTTTGATGTAGATATTATTAACGAATCACACAATTATTCACTCCTTGCTGTTCAGGGTCCAAAAGCTTGTGATTTAATCAGAAGTCTTGGAGTTGAAGAACTACCTCTATTTTTCACAATCAAAAGAGGAGAATTATTTAATATCAATCTGTGGATATCAAGAACAGGCTATACTGGAGAAGATGGTGTTGAAATTCTTGTAAAAAACGAATTTTCTGAATATTTGTGGGATAAACTTCTTGAAGCCGGCAAAGGATTCGGAATTAAGCCAATCGGTTTGGGCGCAAGAGATACTTTGAGATTGGAAGCTGCATTGCACCTGTATGGAAATGACTTAGACGAAAATACTACTCCGATAGAGGCTGGTTTAGCTTGGTCAGTTGCAAAAGATAAGCAAGCTGATTATAACGGCAAAAAAAGAATACTAGAGCAAATTAAAGACGGCATTAATAAAAAGCTAATCGGTTTTAGAATGCTTGATAGAAATATTGCACGCCACGGATATGACGTATATTACAATAATGAGAAGATTGGACAAGTAACAAGCGGCGGAATTTCTCCTATTCGAGGGGAGAATATCGGACTTGCTTATATAAAGAACCTTGACAATTTATCTGTAGGCTCTACAATTCAAATTATGGTAAGAGAAAAACTGCACGATGCAGAAATAGTAAAAAGACCATTCGTAAAGAAGAATAATAAAGGTTAAAAAAGCATAAATAGCAATATATAGGAGAATTTTTGAATGAACGAAAGTATGTTATGCACAAAAACACACGAGTATGTACTTGAAAATAATGGTAAATATGAAATTGGTATTACTGATTATGCAATAGAACAACTTGGAGATATCGTATTCGTAGAATTACCGGAAGTTGGAACTGAATTTACAAAAAATGAAGCTTTTGCAACAATCGAATCAGTAAAAGCAGCTTCTGAAATATACATGCCAATATCTGGAAAAGTTGTTGAAATTAACGAGCAAATCGTTGATAGCCCAGAATTATTGAATGATGAATCTTTTGAAGACAAATGGTTTATCAAAATTGAATCAGATGCAGATCAAGTAGAATTTGCAGATTTGTTAGATTACTCAGATTATAAAGAAGAAATTGAATAATGAAAAATTTTATAGCACATACAGACGAAATTAGAGAACAAATGCTGCAAGAAATTTCTTGCTCTAGTATTGATAATTTGTTTAGCCAAATTCCGGTTAAGTTCAAAGAATTTAATATGTCTAATCCTTTGAGCGAATTGGAAACTCAACGAAGAATTAAGGCTTTGGCAAAGAAAAATAAGACAGAATATGCTAATTTTATTGGTGGTGGTGTTTACAACAAGTTTATACCGGCAGCTGTAAACTATGTAGCACAGAGATTTGAGTTTCTTACTGCATACACTCCATACCAGCCTGAAATTTCTCAAGGAACATTGCAAATCATTTATGAATACCAAACAATGATTTCCAGATTAACAGGCATGGATATAGCGAATGCTTCTATGTATGATGGCGGTTCTGCTTGTGCTGAAGCAGTTCTTATGGCACATAGAATTGCGAAAGGGAAAAAGAATAAAGCTCTAATTTCTAATAGGCTTAATCCTGAATACAAAGAAGTTGTTAAAACGTATTGCTGGGCACAAGATATCGAACTTGAATGGTTTGATGAAGTTCCGGAAGATGTTTCTGAATACTTTGCAGTACTTATACAATATCCGGATTATTATGGTGAAATTACGCCTATCGTTAAGCCTGATACTACGCTGATTGTATGTGCAAATCTTTCAGCACTATCCGTTATTGAACCGCCAAGAGAAGCAGATATCGTCGTTGGAGATATTCAACCACTTGGTATACCAATGAATTTTGGCGGACCTCATGCCGGTTATATGGCTTGTAAAGAAACATATATGCGACAAATGCCTGGAAGATTGGTTGGAAGAACAGTCGATGCTGATGGCAAACAAGCTTTCACATTAACAATTCAAACCAGAGAACAGCATATCAAACGCGAGAAAGCGACAAGTAACATTTGTTCTAACCAGTCTTTGATTGCTTTATCTGCAACATTGTATTTGAGCCTTTTGGGAGAAAAAGGATTCAAGCAAACAGGTGTTATTTCTGCTAATTTAGCACATGCACTTTCTCGAATGCTTAAAGGGAAAGGCGTTAGAACTATGAATACAAACTTCTTTAACGAATTCGTTGTAGAAGTTGATGATGCTGACGGTTATTTAGCAAAGCTAAAAGAAGCAAATATCTTGGGTGGTATCAAATTGGATAAGCGCAGAGTTCTTGTTTGTGCAACTGAAATGAATACAGAAGAAGATATTTTGAATTATATTGAAGCATTGTAAAAAGAATTCTTAATAAAAAAACAAAAAAAATCAGGCATTGCCTGATTTTTTTATTTATTATTCACATTTAATATTTGTTGCTTCTAATTTAAAAATAACCGGTCTTATTCCATCATTACAACTACAAATTGCAACTCCAGGAGTTTTTATCCAATCATTATAATAAAATGGAGAATTTACAGCACCGTGGGCTAATGCAAATACATACTGATATATAGCTTTCCAAGCTTCATCACAAAATCCTTCTGGTTTTGCATAATCTGCAAGAAAAGTTTGTCCTACTTTATGGAATGGACAAGTTGACAACCCATCAACACCATATTCATTAGCCAAATCTTCATTAAACATTGTTTTTAAAACTGTTATTTTTACTTTATTCATTATTTTCCTTTTATCAGTATTTATCTTAACGAATCAAATCACCATACATAGCACTCATTAGAATAGGCTTACAACATTTTGTTCTTCAAAGCGAGGACAAGTGTTCCAAACTAGCGTTGGAATAATGTCACCTTCAACCCGTCCTTGGAACTGACATTTGCAGCAGCCTTTAATCATATTAGTAGAACCATCAATCAATGGTTGAAAATATTTGCAGCGCTGACAAATTTTAAGCGACAAACCAAAATCATCGAGTTTTTCTGACAACTCTTTTATCGCATCGACCATTCTTAGATGATTGTTCTTTGTTGTATATGTTTTACCTTTGTTAATGAATTTTACCTTGGCTAAACCATTGTCAGAAATCAATTCCAACTGACATTGAAAATCTTTTTTGCCATCAGTCACAATAACATTTGTAACCATTTTTTCTACGTTATGTTTATGGGTAGTTTTGCTCAAAACCTTTCTAAAGAATCTGATTGGTGGTAAATTTTTGATAATGTGACCGATAGAATAAATCGTGTAAGCAAATAAGTAAAAATGCTCTTTTACATATAATTTTGCACTCATTAAACTTATGCAGAACGCTAAAGCTAAAACAATTGAAGTAATTAAAATAGCTGCATATCCTACAATAAACGGGAAGGTATAAGCATGTCTTAATAATAAAGCATACCCTAAAACGCATACAAGCCAATTTGGCTGGATTAATGAACATAAATATTCACGTGTCATGAAATTTTCTGCATGTGTAATATTGTTCCAGAATATATTTATTCTTTTAGATAAAGATGGCACTCTTGAATCATAGTTTAAGATTGAGGTATATACCGGCAAATCGTCAACAAATGCTACCTGAATACCTTCTCCTGATAGCTTTAACGTATACTTTATCTCTGCAACCTTATCTTGAAATTCGAAAGTTTCGATTTTGTTTAAGATATCGCGTTTAATAACAAAAGAATCTGTATTAATAAGATTTGTAAGCCCAAGTTTAGTTCTGGTTGCAAATAAAAATTTTGAACAATAACGAGAATAGGTTGCTCTTATATTTTCAATAAAACTGAAATTTTCGTTTTCCGGCATGTAGCTAACCATTGGCATGAAAACATCATGCTTTGTTAAATAATAATTTACGTTCGCCAAGAAATCAGAATCTACATAATTCTTAGCATCCAAAAATACATAGGCATCAAGGTTTTGTGCTTCTGCCAATTTTTCTGCCAAGATAGAATATGCTTGGCTTTTGCCTATTGGTTCCATGTTATTTATATTTATTACATTAACATCCAAATCACCTTGCAAAGTCACATCTGATGACTTTTCGCATCTATCTAGAATTGCGTAAATTGTATATCTTTGTTTTGGATAAGTTTGCGCTTTTAATTGTTTTAGCAAGTTATCAAGCGTTTCGGCTTTTCCTGTTGCATATACGACAACACAGATATTAGAATCTTTTGGTGTATATTTATCTCTAACTTTTCTTGATTTTCTTAAACTTGCAATAGCTAGAATTATGAAATAAATTGTGAAAATTGTAATGTAAATATATAATATAGGCATAGTTATCTCTCCACTTAAAGTTTACTCTAAAAACAAGATTTTCTCAAATTAAAAAATAAATAATAAAAAAAGACTTGATTTAAAAAAATGTCCATGGTAGATTAGTAGATGTCGGGAGTGAGAGGGATTTCTCACCAAAGAATAGCCGAATAAAAACAGAATACGGGCTGCTAGCTCAGGTGGTTAGAGCGCACCCCTGATAAGGGTGAGGTCGGTGGTTCGAGTCCACTGCGGCCCATATAGAAAAGACTTCTTTATTAAGAGGTCTTTTTTATTTTCTATTTTTTTAGCAAAAAATTTTTTTAGAGTTTTTCATTATATTATGCGAATAATTTTTAATACATAAATGACCGAATAATTACAGCAATAAGAATTCACAGATTTCATATAAAGCAAGACCTACGAAAGAAGAATTAGGAGTTTTGCTTAACAAAGGATACAAGAACTCTCACTGGAAGGAAGAAAGAGATAATTATAGAATAAATAAAATTGAAAAATTTCTTTCTTGGGGGTATTCATATAAAGAAATTGCAGATTTACTAGATATTTCTTTAAGAACAATAAGAAATCTTATGAAGGGCAAAAATAATAAATAATAATTAGTAAAAAGGCGGTGGGAAACCCACCGCCTTTTCTTTATAAACCCTAATCAACAAACTTGCATGAAATATTAGTTCTAACCATAACTCACCTACCACTATATTAAGTTCAAAGCGATACTTGGAGTTTGGTTTGCTGTTGCTAATAATGTTGCAGAAGCTTGTTGCAAGATTTGCGCTTGGATGTAATTTGAAGATTCTTCTGCGACATCGGTATCTCTCAATGTAGATAGAGAAGATGTCAAGTTTTGTGATTGAACATCAATTGCACTTATTGCGGACTCTACTCTGTTTTGAGCAGCACCAATTGCAGTAACTCTTCTTGAAATTTCATCCATTGCATTATCAATAAAGCCTAACATTGCAGAAGCACCATATGAGTCTTCTTTGTCAGACAACAAACTATAAGTACCATTATCGCTATTATATATTAAACCACTACAAGCAGCTGCAAATGCTTTCAAACCATCTTGGGTGTTTAATTTAGCAATATCTCCACCAGCATCTGTTAATAATTGTGACAATGCAACCTCATCAGTTTGAGGATACTGCGTCTTATCATCAACCTTTTTGTTAACAGTTGTTGTGCCACCAGAAAATAATGCGCTGATTTTTGCACTTGAGAACAATGATACATCAAGGTTAATTACACTGTTTGCATCAGAATACAAACCAACTTGTAAATTCAAACCATTTGAAGTCATGCCTGTTCCTTTTGGATTTCCATCATCAATGTAAGACATCAATTTAATACCATTGAATTCTGAGTTTGAAGCAATACGGTCAATTTCTTGCAATCTAGCGTAAACTTCTGATTGAATAGCCTTTAAAGATGATGAACCATAAGTTCCGTTTGCAGCTTGTTCGGTCAAATCTCTGATTCTTTGTAAGTGATCAGTTAATAAACCATAGCTTTGTTCTGCAGTTGTCAATAAGTCAGAACCTGTAGCAGCGTTATCCGCAGCAACGTCTAATGTACTTATTTGGGTATCCCATCTGTCAGCAATAGAATAACCTGCAGCGTTATCTTTTGCGTGATTAATTTTGTAGCCTGTTGTCATTCTTTCGATAGAAGTGTTCAAGCTGTTCGTCGCATTGTTCAAGTTTCTTTGAGTGATAATTGACGAAATGTTTGTGTTGATTGTGAGTGACATAGTTGGATCTCCTTTCTCTCTTTCTCGATACGTACTTAAATTAGCTGCACAATCCTTGTGCAACACAATATGTTACTCATGCCCAACTTGGGACTTTTTTTGCGCAGTTGTCCTGTGACTGTTTCTTTCTTTAGAAAAATACAGCCTAACTAAGCCTGTGATTAAATCACAGTTTTATTCTCTCCTTATTTTTTGATATGCACTTTCTAGAGCATTATTCGTGCTCTACATTTTTCTCTTCCTGAGAACTTGTAATTTTTCCAACAAGTTTTACCCTTGATTAATTTAACGATTTCCTACACATTTTTCATAAGCTTACTGACATCCTTTGTCAATTTATCACTTATTCAAAACATACATTCCTTGTATTTACTTGTTAGATTTGTGATATATACTTCTTACAATAACATTATTGCTTCACGATATAACAAAAGTAAACTGTTTGTTATTATTTTTTTACAAATCTTTATAAAAATTAAATAATTTTAACAAAACTAAAACGGGGTATCACTTTATTAGCATAAGTTTGCAGCGTTTTAAAGATAGAAAAGTTTTGTATCTTTTTGTTTAAAATTTTGATGATATTATAGCCATTTTGAACTTTTTTGCTTAATAGAATTTTATTCAATTCAATTAATACCCACTCAGATTCGTACTGTTCACGTGTTGTGGCTACATGTGTAGCTCTCTACCTCACCCTTTACACCACACTTACTAGCTTGTAAGTCCACATACCAACCGGTTAGTGAAGCAAGAAATCTCCTGCTAGGAGAGGGAATGCGCCATACTTGTAGTTACAACTACAAATTATTTTAATACAACTTTCCACTTTCAACTTTCAACTTTCAACTTATAAATGCCGACCCAATGTCTACGTACGAGATTAAATGAACATTAAGCTTGTAACTTCGCTTTTGAGGCGAAGCGTGTAGTTTTTAAACAATATTGTAATTTCCATCAAGCAGCCGACCCAATGTCTACGTACGTAGTACCTAGAAGTTTATTCTTTCTTTTTCGATAACTAAAGGTTTCTTTTCAGCAAAACGACAAAGCATGATTACGTATTCGCCAATCAATCCGATTCCTAAAATCTGTACAAATAATAAGAAATAAAGAGATAACATTTTCTTAGGAATAATGAAATTTGTGTAACCTATGTAGCAAATTAGACTCAAAACAATCATTGCAAAAGTTATAATTGTTCCAAAAAATCCTATCATTGCAAGAATATGAACGGGAACCTTAGTGGTTCTTGTTAAGCCAAGCATGCCGTTGTTCCAAAGCGTCATAAGATTAGCCTTATCAACCCCATTTTTTCTTTCAGGCTCATCAAAATCAAGAATTTTCATAGAAAATCCCATATCCAAAACAGCACCCCTGAAATAAGGATATGGGTCATGAAGTTCTTTCAATTTATCCATGACTTTTTTGTCATAGAGTCCAAAACCTTTATAATTTCTGACTAAGGTTGCTCCTTCATCTTTCATTAAATCAAGAGCAAAATAGTAGAACTTGCGTAATAGATTTAAAAAAGAAAAACTTCTTTTATCGTATTTTCGTGCTATAACGACTTCGCAGCCTTTTTCCCAATTTTCGATAAAATCATTAATCATTTCCGGTGGATCTTGCAAATCTGAAGCTAAATATATTACTGCATCAGAATTTGTTTGCTGCATAGCATAATTTGTTGATTTTATATGCCCAAAGTTTCTGGAATTAAAAATCAATTTTACACGTTTATCATCTGCTGCAATTTTTCTTAGTTCGTCTTGAGTGAAATCAGTTGAAGCATTATCAATGACAATAATTTCAAACTCGTATTTATTTAAGTATTTTTCTGTAACTTTATTAAGTTCTCTATACAAAACCGGAATATTATCTTCTTCATTAAAACAAGAAGTAACAATGCTAATTTTTTTCATATTTCCCCTTTTATTACACGTAATCCCAATCTGATATTAACATAAATTGCCTGTTTGTAGAATAGTTTTAAATCTTGTTTACAAACATACTTTATAAAAAGGAGATTTTTAGAATGAAAATGTTAATGTTTGACTTTAGAGAGAGCGAAAAAGAATTTTTTGAAAAGAATGAATTCATTGATTTTGATATAACATTTTTTAGCGAACCGTTGGACGATACGACTAAACTCACAGAAGACCAAAAAAATGAAACATCGCTAATAAGTGTTTACAGAAGCTCAAACTTAACAGCAAAAGTTCTAAATCAATTTAAGAATCTTAGAATAATCGCAACTCGTAGTTACGGTTATGGTCATATTGATATTGACTATTGTATTGAACATAATATTGCTGTACTTAATGTAGAAAACTATGGTGAAGAAGGTGTTGCGGAATACACAATCGGCTTAATGATAGCACTCGTTAGAAATATGATTTCTGCAATTATAGATCTGAAAAATCACAAAATAGACTACGAAAAATACGAAGGTCGTAGTTTAAATAACATGACATTAGGAATTGTCGGCTGCGGAGAAGTAGGAGTTTTGGTTTCGAAAATTGCACATTTTTTAGGCATGCATGTTTTGATTTATTCTTACATGCAAAACCCGAAAGCCGGCAACTATTGTGAGTTTGTAGATTTTGAGCGATTGCTTAAAGAATCTGATATTATATCATTACATATTCCTAGTTCACCGGATAATTATCATATGCTTGATGCTGATGAATTTGATAAAATGAAAGATGGTGTTTATATCGTTAATACAGCAAGAGGGACTTTGATTGATATAAGAGCTTTGTACGATAATTTGATAAAAGGAAAAGTCAAAGGCGCAGCACTTGATGTTATGGAATGTGAATTTTTATCAACTCATCCTGGAGAAATTACTGATGCAATAAAAGATTCTAAATCTGATTGTGTTGAAATTGCACTTGTCACACAAAAATTATTTAACCTTGATAATGTAATCATGACACCGCATATCGGATATAATACGCATTGTTCTGTCAATTATTTGCTGGAACAAACATTCTATAATATTAGAGATTATTTAAAAGGTATTTATTCTAATAGGGTTTGTTAATAACAAATACAAATTTACCACTCAATTCTGGATTTATAACTTTTACCGTGCTAATATATTTAGGCGAGGTAGATATGTTAAGACAGTTTTTAAATTCAAAAATACACAGAGCCACAGTTACAGATGCTAATTTAAACTACGTTGGCTCTATTACTATAGACGAAGATTTTTTAGAAAAAGCTAATATTTTAGAGTGGGAAAAAGTTGAAATTTTAAACATCAATAATGGAGAAAGATTTCAAACTTATGTTATTAAAGGCGCTAGAGGTTCAAAATGTTTCTGTTTGAATGGCGCTGCTGCAAGAAAAGCACAAGTCGGCGATAAAATAATTATTGTTACTTATGCTGATTTAACTCCGGAAGAAATTAAAACTCATAAACCAACAATTGTACAAGTTGGCGAAAACAATACTATTGTCAGGCAATAGTACACTTCCTAAACCTTACAAAAAAAAGAAGAAAAAATTCACAATAAGTACACGCAATATGGGTGTAAATATTGATAAAAACGAGTATTATGAAATTAAACTCTCAAATTCTGCTTATCCGGAAAGGGGACTTTAGTCCAATATTCTTACACCACTAGACGAACCCGTACCATAATTGTTTACACGATATCCTTTGCCCCAAGGGGTTGAATAGCTATCTATATTTTGGGTTCCATAAGTTGTAGGATATGAACTTCTTGTCAATGATGAATTCGAAAAAAATGGATCATTATCAAAGTTTGGAGTGTATCCTGTTATTTGACCCGAAAAATAATTAGCTAAATTACCTAAAAATGTTGTTTTATAATTTTGTTTTGGACGAGATAATATTGCATTTCTTACATTATCATATCTTGTATTAATGTCACCACTTTGCACCGCACCAAACGCTTGCATTTCTAATCGTTGCAAACGTTCTAAATCACTTTCTCTGGAATAATTACGATTAAGAGCATACTTTTCTAACGCATTAATATCCGAAAACGATGAAGGAATATTTACGTTTCTATAATATCTGTTAGGACGATTATTTGAATATCTCAAAGTATTATTGCTATTATAAAAAGCCGAATTATATCCGTTTGTCATAGGCATTGGATAATGTGGCGGCATAAAATTTTGATTTCTTGGCGGTAAATTTTGGTAAGGATTACAATTACAAGGTGGGTAAAATATTTGACCGGCGGCAAAAACAGGCATTTGCGGAATTTGAGAAACATAAAGAATTAATAACATTACAAATATATAACGATACATAATAAATCCTCCGTCATTATTTATTTAACTGAATAGATAAACTTTGTATATTCACCAAGAAGGTAGATAATAGACTAAAAATTTTTACCCATATTTTGCTCCTATTTATATTTACCCCTTGCAAAAAAGTTAAAATTCTATTAAGATATATGTATAAATATTAAGAATTTCAAATTTTTGTAAATACAAAGTTAAGGGTGGACAAATGGCAGAGAATGAAGAATTGCAAGAGATGAGTGGTGAGAATGAAACTCGCCAAAAGATTTTGGTAGCAGATGATGAAGCAAGTATCAGAAGAATTTTGGAAACTCGTCTTAAAATGGTCGGCTATGATGTTGTAACAGCTGAAGACGGCGAAGAAGCAGTAGAAGTGTTTAATAAAACAAATCCAGATTTGGTAGTGCTTGATGTTATGATGCCAAAAATGGATGGTTATGGTGTAACTCGTGAAATTAGAAGAACATCAGATGTTCCTATTATTATTCTTACAGCATTAGGCGATGTATCAGAACGAATTACAGGTTTGGAACTTGGTGCTGATGATTATGTAATCAAGCCATTTAGCCCAAAAGAATTAGAAGCTAGAGTTAAGGCTGTTTTGAGAAGAACTATTAGTAAAGATGTAATTATTCCCGCTTCAGGTTCAGCTGCATCTGGCGCATCTGCAAGTTCAAAAGGTGGTAAAAATATCATTACAACCGGTGCTATTAAAATTGATACAGCAAGAAGACAAGTTTACAGAAAAAATGAACGAATAAGACTTACAGGCATGGAATTTAGTTTATTAGAATTGCTTGTTAATAATTCCGGTCAAGCATATTCAAGAAACGAAATCTTGCAACACGTATGGTCTTATCCTGCAGATCATAGAATTGATACAAGGGTTGTTGATGTTCATATTTCAAGATTACGTTCTAAATTGGAAACAGACCCAACAAATCCAGAATTAATCTTAACAGCTCGTGGCATTGGATATATGTTCCAAAGAATAAATTAGTAAATTTAAATTTTTAAACAAAAGGCGCTGTAATCATTTATCAGCGCCTTTTGTTATTCTTAAAATCTTTTACTTGCCAAAAAATCTTTATTTGATATACTAAGAATTGTCGGAAACATGGCGGATATCGTCAAGCGGTTAAGACCTCGGATTGTGGTTCCGATATGCGTGGGTTCGAATCCCACTATCCGCCCCATTTTTAGAATTAGGAGCTTCGGCTCTTTTTTTATTAGGGATGATAAGGGGTTTTAGTGGTCGTATAAGTAGATACATAAATTGAGAATGTTTGACAAATAAAGCGAGGAATCTATCTAGCAAACTGTTTTTTACTGAAAATATGTGTTAAATTTATCGGCAATTTCTGTTAATCTATCTAAAATCGGTTTATAATTTTTGGAACAAAATACAACACAATCAAGAACTTTTGGGTCTAGTTCATATTTTGTTACTTTGTTTTGAAACATTGGATTCCTTGAATAAACAAAACCTTCTTCAAATCTTTTCAAAAGCCAATCTGAATAATATTGAACTGTATCTGTTCTTGAACCTGTGTTAATTATCATTTTATACTCTTATTTCTTGATTAAAAAGGGGCAAGATTGCCCCTTGCAAATTTAGCACAATTCAGCATCGCCAAGTCCAAATTGTTCTAAACTATTATATTTTGCTTGAACACAAATATATTCCATATCAGTTATTGCTTCTTCCATTGTTCTTATGGCATTTGGAAGATAATACCAAATTATTAATAAAACTTACCGTCCAAAAATAATTAACATCTATCTAATCAAAGACAAGCAGTCAGAGTCATTGAAAGATTGTAAAGAAGGGTTAATCTGAATAGCTGTTGAGTAATCTTTTTTAAATCCGTCAGAATCACCCAATTCTTTTTTAATTGCAGCTCTATAATAATAAGCATCAGCATACTTAGAATTATTTTCAATTGCCTTATTCAAATCAGCTATTGCACCTTGTAAATCTCTCAGAACACATTTCTGCAATCCTCTAATGTAATAGCTTTCAGCTAGTTTAACATTTGTTGTTGGAGTCTTTGTTACAGCAGTTGTTGTTATAACAGGTGCTTGAGGAGTTCTTACTGTAGCAACACCTGCACTTATAGTATTAGCAGCAAGTTTTTGTTGTTGTGGTTGCACAACTTCAGACTTCTTCTGTATCGTATTCTGTTGCTTAACGACAGGTTGCTCAACTTGTTTCACAACAGCCGGTGATTGATAAGCTATCTGTTGATGATTTACAGGTTCTTGTTTTTTCACTGTCTGCTGTGCAGCCGGTTTTTCAGGACTAGCCAAAGCAATTTGAGTTTTTTGTTGAACAACAGGTTGAGTTCTTTGTACTGTATAATTTTGTGTAACACCTTTAACTGTTGGGATTGCAGCAATATATCTTTCGTTTGATACTAAAGGTTTAACATTCTTTATAAAAGTTTGGTTTTCGGCAAGTGCAATTGCTTGATCCAAGTCAATCGCCGCACCTTCATTATCAAAATATAATTTTTTCAAGTGACCTCTGTTTGCGTAAGCAATACTATCATTGGGATTCAAAGCAATTGCTTGAGAATAATCACTCAAAGCACCAACATTGAAGTTCATTCTCTTTTTTACAACGCCTCTATTGTTGTATGCATCAGAATCCTTTGGGTTCAATTCAATAGCGACATTATAATCATCCAAAGCGCCCTTATTATCATCAAGCATATATTTCAAATTCGCTCTGTTATAATAAACGTCAGAATAATTTTTGTTTATAGAAAGAGCCTTGGCATAATCTTCCATCGCACCATTAATATCATTAAGAGCTACTTTCAAGACACCTCTATTATTATACGCATACGCAAAATTCTTATTTATTGCAATCGCTTTATTATAATCAGCCATTGCACCATCCAAGTCATTAATCAACTGTTTAATATACCCTCTATTTAAGTATAAATCAGGGTTATTAGGTGTAATTTCAATAGCTTTATCAAAATCCTGAATAGCTCCCTTGATATCCTGTTTTAAAAACTTCATTGACGCTCTGTTTGAATAAGCTAACGCAGCATTAGGATTTGATTCTATTTCTTGAGTATACGTATCAATAGAACGTTCAATTGGACTCTGCGCCATTACCGGCATTGAGAGTGCAACATACATCACAATTGCAAGCATTATACTTGTATATTTCACGATACGTACTCCTTAATCAAATTGGGTTCTAAAAGATAGTAACACATAATAAATCTATATCAATATAATGTAAAAAAATATATACATACTGATATAGCACTATGGTTACATTTTATTTTCATGATATACTGAACTCAAACTAGCCGATGTGGCTCAGGTGGTAGAGCAATTGATTCGTAATCAATAGGTCGGGAGTTCGAGTCTCCCCATCGGCACCATACTTTTTCTGAAGAAAAAGTAGGCAAAAAGACTTTTCATATTGGGTCGGCTGCTTGGTAGAAATTACAAGATTATATTAAACCTACAGGCGCCGCCTCAAAGTGAAACCTACAAGTAGGGCGCATCCCCTCTCCTCGGGGGAGGTACAGACTCTTCTAAAACTTAATTCTCGCCCACAACATCCATTGGGTGGGAGAGATGTCACGTTAGTGACAGAGAGGGAAGGGTGGGGGCTTATCCTCAGAAGGAACCCAAAAGACTTTTCATACAAGGTCGGCTGCTTGGTGAAAACTACAAGATTGTATTTATACTGAAAAATAATCAAATGTTAATTTTCTTGAAAAACTCTCCAATTTTTGATTAAATTAAAATACTGGTAGGAGAAAAAATATGAAAGTTTTGCTTGTTAACGGAAGTGCACATAAAGAAGGTTGCACATTTACAGCTCTAAGCGAGGTTGCCAAAGCTCTTAATGAAAATGATATAGAAACAGAATTTTTTCAACTTGGAAATCTTGAACTCCGCGATTGCTGCGGTTGCCAAGCTTGCAGAAAATTGGGCAAATGCGTATTCAATGATGGAATGGTAAACGAATTCATAGAAAAAGCTAAATTAGCTGATGGATTTGTTTTTGGAACACCTGTTTATTATGCTCATCCGTCAGGCAGAATTCTTTCTTTCCTAGATAGAGTCTTTTATGCAGGCAGTTCTGCTCTCGCATTCAAACCTGGGGCTGCAATAACTTCTGCCAGACGCGCAGGAACAACAGCCAGCTTTGATGTACTTAATAAGTATTTTACAATTGTTAATATGCCAATTGTTTCTTCCAGATACTGGAATAACATACATGGACACGTTGCAGATGATGCTAAACAAGATTTAGAAGGTTTGCAAGTTATGCGAACTCTTGGGCGCAACATGGCTTGGATGCTTAAGTGTATTGAACTTGGCAAGCAAAATGGAATTGAGCATCCGGCTCTTGAAGAAAAAATTTACACAAATTTTATTAATTAAGGATTAAAAATGAGAGAAGAATTATTATCTATAATCGAAAAAAACAGCAGAATTGGAATAAAAGAACTTGCAATACTTCTTGGCAAAGAAGAAATTGATGTAGCCAATGAAATCGCCAAACTTGAAAGCGAAGGAATAATCTGCGGATACCACACACTTATCAATTGGGACAAAACATCTTTGGACAAAGTTACAGCCTTGATTGAAGTCAAAGTAACTCCTCAACGAGGTCAAGGTTTTGATAGTATAGCAGAAAGAATTTATAATTATCCCGAAGTTCGAGCTGTATACCTAATTTCTGGCGGATTCGATTTATTGGTAACATTAGAAGAAAAATCTTTGAAAGAAATTGCGAACTTCGTTTCTGATAAGTTATCAACTCTTGATAGCGTATTGAGTACCGCAACACACTTTATCTTGAAAAAATACAAAGATCACGGAACTATATTTGATAAAAAAAATGAAGATGAAAGAGAGATAATTACACCATGACAAAGCCTCTATCAGATGCCGTTTTAGGTTTAAAACCATCAGGCATAAGAAAATTTTTTGATATAGTTAGCGAAATGAAAGATGCAATCTCTCTTGGTGTTGGAGAGCCTGACTTTGACACACCTTGGCATATTCGTGATGAAGGTATTTACGCTTTAGAAAAAGGAAAGACTTTCTACACCTCTAACGCAGGCTTAAAAGAACTACGCGAAGAAATCTGTAACTACCAAAAACGACATCAGAATATAGATTACAATCCGCTTAACGAAGTTATTGTTACAGTCGGAGGTTCAGAAGCCATTGATATTGGTCTAAGAGCTATGATAAATACAGGTGACGAAGTTATTATTCCTCAACCTTCATATGTTTCTTATGAACCTTGTGCAATTTTAGCAGGCGCTAAACCTGTAACAATTGCATTAAAAGCCGAAAATGAATTCAGATTGACTCCGGAAGAACTGGAAGCAGCAATTACAGACAAAACAAAAGTTCTAATATTACCATATCCAAACAACCCAACCGGTGCGGTTATGGGACGAGAGGATTTAGAGAGAATTGCCGATATAATTATCAAAAACGATATTTATGTAATGTCTGACGAAATTTATGGCGCTCTTACTTACAACGGAGAACATGTTTCTATAGCATCATTAGAGGGAATGAAAGAACGAACAATTCTCATTGATGGTTTCTCAAAAGCTTTTGCAATGACCGGTTGGAGACTTGGTTACGCTTGTGGACCGGAACATATTATCAAACAAATGACAAAGATTCACCAATTTGCAATTATGTGCGCCCCTACAACCAGCCAATATGCTGCAGTCGAAGCTTTAAAAAATGGGGAAGATGACGTTAAAGCTATGCGTCAAGAATACAATCAAAGACGCAGATATTTGATGAATGCATTTAAAGAAATGGGTTTAGAATGCTTTGAACCGTTTGGAGCTTTTTATGTATTCCCTTGCATAAAAGAATTCGGAATGACAAGTGAAGAGTTCGCTACTAGATTTTTAGAAGAAGAACGTGTTGCAGCTGTTCCGGGAAGTGCATTTGGTGATAGTGGCGAAGGCTTTTTAAGAATATCTTATGCATATTCTCTTGATAATCTAAAAATCGCAATGGAAAGATTGAAAAACTTTGTAGAAAAACTCCGCAAAAATTAATATTCGTTTATTAATTTTTGTAATAAAATTTTCAAAATTTTGTCAATTTTTGATATAATCGATAAACAATTATTGGAATTAAGAATTGGAGTTTTGGATATGAAAAAGAATTTTAAAACACTACTATGTGCCTCGGCTATTCTTGGCTCTATGTCGGCAGGCGTAGTTTTTGCTGATGATTTATCAATTTTTGAAGGACAAACAGTCAGCAATGATACAAGCAGTTCTTATGAAAATGTTAATAACCAGGGAATGTTTAATAATTCAGCAGAATTATCAATTTCCGGAAGTTTAAATAACGCAAATACTGTTAATAATACGTCTTCCATTACAGCTAGCGCTATAATGAATGCGACTACTATAAATAACGACGAAACTATTAGCATAACTGGAACTTCATTTACAAATACAGGCTCTATTTTATCAAGCGATAGCGAAAATCTTTCCGGTGAGTTAACTATTAATGGCGGAGCGAATTCCGGTAAGATATCACAAAAAACATTTACAAATAGTGGTAGTTTTACTAATGGTGGAACCATAAAAGCAGACGATTTTAATAATACTGGAACCGTTGAAAATTGGAAGGATATTGTGGCTTCCACAATAACAAATAACGGAACTTTTAACCACAATTCAGGAAGTTTGCTTGCAAATATTATTAAAAATAATAATACTTTTACTAACAACAGCACTGTTGGAGCAAGTGACTCAAGAGCTGAAATCACTAATAATGGTAGATTTACCAATAACGGAACCATTTATGGCTCAGAAATTACCAATAATCAAGGAAAAAATTTTACAAATAATAATGAAGTAAATGCAAATAAAATTTCAAACGATGGTACTTATACTAATGCTAAAAACACTACTGCTTCTGAAATTAAAAACACCGGTACTATAAGTAATTCCGGAACAATTAAAGCAAGTTCTAGTATCACTAATGATGGCACTATTAACAATGGTGGTATTATAAAATCTGCACTTTTAACTAACAACAAAGATATTCATAACGATAGTACTATTGAGATTGATAGCTTAAACAATAGTACTACTGCTAGTGTAATTGATGGTGCCGGAAACTTAAAAATCGCAAATGGCGGTGCTAATAATGGAAGTATTACACAAACAGAGCTTACTATTAATACAAATGCAAATGGAAGCACTTTTACTAACGACGGTACAATAACTGCCGGAACGTTGAATAATAATTCAAAAATGAGTGGTGCCGGTACAATTGTTGCAAACGGTGGTACAAATAACGGTGAAATTTCTCAAAAAGATGTTACACTAAATGGAAGCTATACTAATAATGGAACAATTGACTCTAGCGGAACTTTCACAAATACTGCAAACATTGGCGGAAGTGGAAACCTTTTTGTTAAAAATGGTGCTAATACAGGCAATATTGTCCAAAAGAATTTTACGGAAAAGGAAGACGGAAGTTTTACTAACGAAGCCCAAATTACAACGACCGGAACATTTACAAATTCAGGAAATTTAACGAATAACAGTGATATTATTACAAATAATTTTATCGGTAATGCAAACAGTAATTTGACTGGTAATGGAAATCTTACAATTAATAATAACGGAACAAATGCTGGAAACATAATTCAGGCAACAATAACGAACAACAAAAGTTTCAAAAATACCGGCAGTGTGACAGCTGACACTATCAACAATGTAGCGGCAGCTAATTTTACAAATGAAGGAACACTTACTGTTGGCAACTTAAATAACAAGGGTACACTTTTAAATAAAGGTGATTTTATTGCTTCAAATAATGAAATTACCAATGATGGTAACTTTATAAATTCAGGAGCGAATGCTTCCATTAATACAGGCACTAAAATTATTAATAATAAAGTTTTCGGTGCTGATAATGGAGCCCATATCACAGTTAATAGCATTACCAATAATGATACAATTCAAATCACAAACGGTTCCAGAATTGATATCAATAATCAAGGTGCAGATTTAGGCGGAAAAATCAACGTAATAAAAGGTGAAAATAACTTAAATATTGCTGGTTCAAACAACAATATTGCAGGAACTTTAAATATCGGAAACGGTCAAGATAATACCGTTCTTGAATTAGGCAACGGCAATATCTTAAGTGATGCAACTATTAATATTAATCAAGCAGGTAAACTGTCTGTTAATAACGCAAATAGCACAGTTGAAATTAACCAAGGTGATACAATAAATGGGGAATTAAGCCTTGTTGATGGAAATATTAATTTAGATAATTACAATTTTAATTCTACTGTAATACATGATGGAGTATCAACTGACATAAAAGGACCTAGATATACTCAATACGGTGGAACACTATCTTTGGCAAATAATTCTACACTTGGAGTTGCTGATTTAGCGTATATTCAAGGTGGCGATATAAATATTGATTCTACTTCAAAATTTGTAGCTTTATCAGAAGCACACGATGGAATACATCATCTTGATAACTTAAACACATCAGGTTTATTTTCTGCAATGAATTCTGATTTGGCAGACTACAACATTGATAACATTAATATTGGTGCCAACACAATTGGCTCTACCGGAAATCAAGCAGACTTTACAATAGATATTTATGGAAGATGTAATGATCCTGATAAACATGGCACAGATAAATTTATAGGACAAAATATAACTGGCAACGGTATTCTAAATATCTCTGATTGGAAGCTTGCTGGTAACATTTTTGGCTATGAAGCTCCACTTGATAGAGTTTTGTATCTAGACGACATTTTTAAATTTGACAACATATCTGATACAGTAAAACTTACTGCTACAAAAAAAGAAGTTTTCACACCAATCGGTTGGTATCAACTAAATAGTCGTAATGGTCTTGCCGGAAGTTACACATTGAATTTAACAAGACTTAACCCTCAAGTATTTAGAGGACAAGTCGCAACTGTTGCTCAATGGCAAAACCAATTGGCTATTGATGATATGTTATTTAACCATTCAATGGTACTACCAAGTTTCAAGGAGGAAGATGGTGGTGTTGCCTACTCTGGAGTAATGGTAAATAGATACGCAGCTACAAATCCTGTATTTGCACCATATCAATATTCAAGAAAAGATGGTGGATTATGGTACAAAATGTACGGTACATTTGAACATTTGCAAATGAACAACGGTTTAAGCCGTGTAGGTAACAATGCTTATGGTGCATTAATCGGTGCTGACTTTGGGCTTAAAGAGTTAAGAAACGGCTGGAAATTCATGCCAACAGCTTATATCGGATACAATGGTGCTCACCAATATTTTGCAGGCATGGGTAACTACCAAAACGGCGGTCAAGCTGGTTTCTTAGGAACATGGTATAAAGATAACTTCATAATCGGTGGTTTAGTATACGGTGGTGTTTATGAAAACAGCATGGATATCGCAAGTCACGTTGACAATACATTCAACTACTTTGCAGGCGCTGCAACAAAAATGGCATACAATTGGAGATTCCATAGAGATTGGGTATTGCAGCCAAACTTAATGGCAGCATACAATTTCTTTGGTCAACAAAATTGGCATACAAATTATGGTCAAATGGGAATGATGGCGGGAATGCTTAACGGTGTAAACATCGCTCCCGGATTAAACTTGATTTGGGAGAAAGAAACATTTAGCATTTATGGTACTTTACAATATATGTATAACGTAAATGGTGCAGTTGGTGGTCAAGCAGGTCACGTTGGACTTCCACAATTGGAAATGCAGAGAGGATATATACAGTATGGTTTAGGTTTTAATAAACGATTCTCTGATAGATTTTCCGGTTACTTACAAGCAGTATTGCGTAACGTTGGCAGAACCGGTGTTGGCTTCCAAATGGGATTCAATATTTTATTGGGTAAATAACCCGATAAAATATTCAAAACAAAAAGAGCAAGAATTTTATATCTTGCTCTTTTTATATTTGAATCATTTATAGTTAGCTCAAAGCCAATAAAGATTTTACTGAACGTGCATTTTCCTTAACAGATTCATCAGAATGCATATTGATTGTATCATCAAGAATCTTGATTACTTCTGATTTATCCTTCAAAGAAAGGATTTCGTTGATAGTGCTCATTGCAACAGCAGGAGAAAGGTCATTTATACCTTTACCTTGATTTACAATAACTACCTTTAAAGAGTCATGGATATTTTTCTTAACTAGTGCACGTGAAGTATATTCTCTAATTTCATTATCAGGAGAATTAGTTCCCAATTCTTCCAATACTTGGATAGAAGAATTATCTTCGTGAGCTGCTAAAGCATTAATAATTTCTGCGATATTTTTATTCATTATGCAGCCTCACTTTCAGACATATTGTTTAGTTCATTTTGCCACATAGATCTTAATTCTTCTACAGAAGTGTCTTTTGTGATTTTATTGTGATGAATATTAACTCTGCTAATCAAAGAACACCATTTGTCAGAAAGACCTTTTCCGATTTCTGTTACATCAGTATTCAAGAATGACATCTTGTCAGAAATACTCTTACCAATATTTGACATTGATTCAGAAATATTTTTGCCGATGTTAATCTCTGGCATGTTAATATTTTTCAAATTAATTTTGTTGCTTAAAGCTTCTGAAATATTTTTAATACCAGCTACATCAGAGATGTTTGTGTTCTTAGCATAATTCCAAGCATTTGAAACACCTTCTCTAATTCTGTTAACAAAGTTAACGATTGGTTCAGCAATGCTTGAACGAATTTTGTTCATGCTGCCTGCTACTGATGATGAAATCATTTTCATCTTGCTAACCTTTTTAGCTTCAAAAACATCAGCAAATTCTAAATCTAAAGTGCGACCTTCAAAACTTACGTTTAGAAAAGGATTTGTTGTTGAATTGCGAGATGTTCTGAATGGATTAACGTTCTTTTGACCAAGGTTTAAACCTACATTGTTAATTTTCATACGATTCCTTTCTTTATTCTCAGACTCTTTAATATATATAGATTAACAATATTGAAACCAAAATAAATCATAAGAATGGAGGATTATTTAGTGTATAAATTCTATAACTTTAGTATGAATCTTTTACATTTTTATAAAGTTTCACGGCTAAAATCAGGAACAAAGAAAGAGGTATTAAATGAACATTGTAGAACCTATTAGGGACAAAAAACAGTTAAAAGAAATTGAAACTATTTTAAGAAAAAATAGTTTAAGAGATTTATTAATTTTCACGCTTGGAACAAATTGTGGTTTAAGAATTTCCGATATTCTAAATCTTGACGTATCAGACGTAAAAAATAAAAATTACATAAATATTGTAGAAATAAAGACAAATAAACCCAAGCGTTTTCCTATCAATACAAAACTTAAACCGATGTTAGATAAATATACAAAAGACAGAAAATGTAACGAGCCATTATTTTTATCAATATTTGGAAACAGAATGGAAAGAACTCAGTGTTATAGAATAATTAATAAAGCTTGTAGAAAAGCCGGCGTAGAATATAAGGTTGGCACACATACTCTTAGAAAAACATTTGGCTATCATCATTATCAAAAATTTAAAGATGTCGTCGTTTTGCAAAAAATATTTAATCATTATTCGCCACAAATAACACTGCGTTATATAGGAATAGACCAAGATATGATAGATGCTAGTTATAATAACTTCATACTTTAAAACTATTCCAACACAACAAAATAGTTCTTTTGTTGAGTTAATGTGTACAAACCCTTAGGTATATATTATCACAAACATATTTAAGGGTTTACTTCTTGATTAAAATGTGTTGAGTTTTGTTAATATATTGGTTAAAAATCAGCCAACTGGCTTATAAATATCTGATTATTTTGAAATACAACAAAAGAACTAATATGTTGAGATACAAAACCTTAGAAGCTAGAAGTTATACTGTAAAGCTAGTCCGCTTTATAAAGATATGGGTTAAATTAGTGCATAACGTTTTGACTATTAAGAAAAAAATAGGCATACCTAGAGCCTTATCATATTACAACAACTATCCATTTTATTTCGGCTTTTTGTCAACATTAGGATTGGATATTGTTTTATCAGATAAAACAACAACTAAGCTTGTTAATGATGGAGCAAGTCTTGTTGTGTCTGATACATGTTTACCTATAAAAGTTTTTGTCGGACATTTGATTAATTTGTTAGATAAAGGTATTGATACAATCTTTGTTCCATCTCTTCAATCAACGGATTATAAAATCAATAATTGCAGTAAGATTAGAGGCTTACCCGAAATTATCAGAAATGTGATTGATAGACCATTCAAGATGATTGAACCGACTTTAGATAAAACAGAAGGTTTGGGCATTAAAGAATTTTGTTATGAAACAGCTCACCAATTGGATATTTTTGACGAACATTTGATTGAAAAAGCTATTGCCTCAGGTTGGGAATGCTATAACAGATTTATCCAAATGGCAAAATCAGGTGTTTCTCAAAAAGTTGCTATTGAATGCGCAATACAAAACAAACAAGCACTAAAGAAAATGGAACTTGTTAAGTCTTTGTCAGTCGTTATTATGGCACATGGTTACAATTTGTACGATGAACGTCTTTCAATGCGTCTGTTAGATAAGTTAGAAAAAATGGGGGTTAAAGCGTTCACTGCTTTAGATATTACAAGAGAACAACAGCTTAATTCAATAAAAGCATTGGGTGAAATTCAATATTGGGCAAACGAGTTGGATTTAACGGGAACTGCTGCTCATTATCTTTTGAATAACAGTGTTGACGGAATTATTGCACTTTCTGCGTTTGGTTGTGGCCCCGATTCTTTGATGGTTGATGAAATTCAATATCACGCCGGAGAACGCAATATGCCGATGATTCATTTGACGATAGATGAACATACGGGCGAGGCAGGTTTTGTTACAAGGTTGGAAGCTTTTGTAGATATGCTTAGCCGAAAGAAAATGAAAGCAAAACTTCTGCAAAAATCAGAAAAGAAAACTTTGGAAAAGTTGGAAGAAAGAAAAAAGGAAGAAAAGGTTTTAACGAAAGTATAAATGGAAAAATTGAATACAATACAATTAAATAAATATAATTCAGTTGGTGCAATTCATATTCATTCCGTTTATTCTGATGGAACGGGCAATATAGAATCTATTAGCAAAGCTGCAAAAAATGCAGGTTTAGATTGGATAATTGTTACCGACCACAATTCTTTTGAAATAGAAGAAGGTATTTATAACGGAGTTTACATTATTAAAGGTGAAGAAATTTCTCCAAAAGGCGAAAATCATTATTTGGCACTTGGAATTAATAAATATATTCAGCCTAATAAAAATGCAAAACACAATATTGAAGCCGTTAAACTCAATGGTGGTTTTGGTTTTGCTGCACACGCAGATGAGGGGGTAAATCGTAAGGGGCAAATGCGTCTTAATAAACACCAACCGATTAAATGGACAAACAAAAATATCATACCTGACGGCGTTGAAATTTGGAATTGGTTTTCTGAATGGGCGGATAATTTGAATGATAAAAATATTTTCACACTGGCTTACGCATTTTTATGTAAAAATAAATTAGTAAAGTCGGCTAATTCAAATTCTTTATCTTGGTGGGATGATTTAAATAATGAGTTGGAAGATATAGTTCCTGCAATTGGTGGAATTGATGCTCACGCATTAAAAATTAAAGATTACATAATTCCGGTAACTATTTTTCCTTATGAATCAATGTTTAAAACAATTGTGAATATTGTGACATCTGATGAGGAGTTTAAAACGGATTTTTTTGCAAAAAAAGAACAAATTTTAGAAGCACTTAAATCAGGAAGGAATTTGATTATTAATAGAGCAATTTCAAAAGAAATCCCTGTTATCAATGTTTCTAACAGAAATCAAGCTGTAACTAGCGGTGAAAGTATAAATTTGGATAACGAAACTTTGTTAAATGTTCAGACAAAGAAAAAGGGTTCAATCAAGATTTTCCATAACGGAAAAGAAATAAAATCTGTAATTTCAAATAGTATCAAAATGCTACTAAATGAGGTCGGTAAGTACAGAGTGGAAATTAAATTTGGAGAAAGTGGATTTGCGTACTCAAATCCAATAATGGTTTATTAGAGGAATATTTTGAAATCAAAGATTAGCGAAGAACAATTGAATAAGTATTCAAGAAATATGGACAACAATATTTCTGCTAAGAATAGAGTTATTGCGTGGCCAAGAATGGGCAGAATTGACATTCCGCTAAAAGCTCTTTTGCTTTCTTTGGGTGCAAAAATCGTTATTCCGCCTGCAAACAGCAATGAAGCTCTTGAAATGGGTGTTAAAAACAGTATTGAGGGAATTTGTTTGCCGTATAAATTGAATTTAGCAAACTATATTATGGCTTTAGAAAACGGTGCAAATACTTTGATGATGTTTCAAGCTCCGGGGTCTTGCAGATTGGGAAATTATACAAAAATGGCTCAAAAAACTCTTAAAAAAATGGGCTACGAGTTTGATATGGTTATTTTTGATATGTACCAAAGCAAGATGAAACAAACCCTGCAAGCATTTTGGCACGTTACACATTGCCTAAATCCTCTCAGATATTACAAAGGTTTTAGTTTAGGCTTTAATAAATTCTTTGCGATAGATGAAGCTCAAAAGCAATTATTTTACTATCGTCCGAGAGAAATTAAAAAAGGTGATGCGGAAAAACTTTATAACAAATGGCTGAAAATTATTGATGAAACTAATTCTATTTGGGGAGCAAAACAGTTAGTCAAAAAAATTAGAAAAGATTTTAAGAACATTGAAATTGATAAGAAAAAATACGTTCCTGTTGTGTTTTTGCTTGGTGAATTTTTTGTACTTCTTGATCCGTATGTAAATCAGGATATCGAAAAAACACTTGGTGAAATGGGTATAGAAGTTCAACGCCAAATTTGGTTTAGTGATTGGCTTGAAGGTGTTTTAAAACCATCATTTTTGAATAAAAAAGAATCTCATAGAGAAAGATGTGTACGATATGCAGAAAAATATATGAAACGTGCAATCGGCGGAGAATGTATAGAAACAATAGGCGATACTGTTTATGCAGCCAGAAACAATGTTGATGGAGTAATTCATATAATGCCGTTTTCATGCATGCCAGAGATTGTTTCACAAAACATTTTGTCAAAAGTCAGCAAGGAAGAGGATATTCCAGTATTAACTTTGGTTCTTGATGAACAAACAGGCAAAGCGGGCTACATAACCAGAATTGAAGCGTTTATAGATTTAGTAAAAAGAAAACAAATGAAGAAAATAAAAAAAGAAGAGGAGTTAGTTAATGTTTAAAAAATCCAGAAATAACATGACTTTGGAAAGATTGAAATATTACAGACACTTGGGCGGGGGAGCTTTGGAATGTATTGCAAGCAGATTGTCTAAAAATCCAAAACCGTTATGTTTTTCACTAATGGTTACAAGTGCTTGTAACTGCGATTGTGATTTCTGTTTTTGGAAATCTAAAAAAGGTCAGGATGATATGCCAAAAGAAGAAATCATCAGACTTTTAACCGAAGCAGGTCAAATCGGTTATATGGATTCTATTCTTTGGGGCGGCGAACCTCTTTTGAGAAAAGATTTTACAGAAATTTGTAAAGCATCACACGATGCAGGTTTATACACAAAAATCGCAACAAACGGCTGGTTCTTAGAAGAAAATCCGGGGTTTGGTCAATATACAGATTTGATGTTTTGTTCTTTAGATGCAGTTGGTAAAGCACACGATGATATTCGTCATATGCCGGGGATTTGCGATAGAGTAATGAGCGGCATTGAGTATCACAAAATCCATTCACCCAAAATGAGAATTTACATTTGTTGTACTGTTTCAACTCAAACTAACTTTGAGCAAATTAAAGAAGTTGCTCAATACTGTAAAGACGCTGATATTTTGTTGTACTTTACGGTAAATAAAGCCGCATCAGTTCCGGGGGAAGCGAAAAATGTTGTTGAAACAGAACTTGAAAACGACCAATTAGCAGAAATGTTTATCAAGATTAAGGAACTTAAAAAGCAAGGTTATCCGATAAGAAATTCATACTACTTTATGGATTATATTATCAATAAAAAGACTTATTACGAATGCCATTGGCCTCGTATCGCAACAGTAATCTATTCAAACGGAGATATGTTGCGTTGCTACGATAGAAAACCATTTATTTCAGTAAAAGGCAGAGCTTTAAAAGACGTAATTAAAGACCCTGTATTTATTGAAACCGTTAATAAATGCAAAGACTGCAAACTTTCTTGCGTTGGTAACTATGCACTTGACGCATCTGGTTTATGGAAACTTGAATGGCCTGCTATTAAGTCATTGATGGAAATTGCTATTACATAGTAGCAAAAGAATATGTGTAGAAAGTAAAAATAAGAAATAAAGGAATAAAAGAATAAAAATGAAGAAAATAGCAATAATAACTATACTTGCTCTATTTGTGAGTTCAGGGTGTTTTGCAGCTACTAATTCTGTAAATAATCAACAAAACAGAAACAATTATAACAATAGAAATGTTTTTAACAAAACTATTTTGAAAACAAATAGTAATGGTAATTATTTAGAAGAAAATGTTTATGCAAATGGAACAGATTTTGAAGATTTTCAATTGGAAAAATCTCAAAGTGCTTTTGCAAACAATTACCAAAACTTAGCTTCTAATAATAAGTATGAGTTAAGCCAAGTTGAAAAGTTATTCAACGGCAATGAGGTTGAAATCACATCAAACCCGCTTCGTCAAGTTGGTTATGACTTTTTCACAGCACCAATTACTCAAATGAACTCAACAGGTAAGTTTGATGATAGTTACAAACTTACTATTGGTGAAAAAGTTAGTGCATATTTATATGGTGATTCTGTAGATGTCGTTGCTATTTCCGGCTCAAATCTTCTTTCCCCTGTTGTTCAAACAGAAGTTGACTCTAAAGGTAATATTTTCATCTCAGGTATAGGCGTTGTTCCAGCTGAAAATAAGAGTATTAAAGAAGTTGAATCAGCTATCAACAAAATGGCATCATCTAAATATAATAATTTAAAAGTACGTTTGAATGTAGCTTCTGGTCGTGATTTTTCAGTATTTGTTTATGGGCAAGTTAACAAACCCGGTAAAGTTGTGATCAACAATAATTCCTCAATTATTGATGCTTTAGGAGCTGCCGGCGGTGTTAAGAAAACCGGTACTTTAAGAAATATTTCATATACAAGCAATAAAAAAACAAGAACTGTCGACTTATATAAAGCGATTTTTAGCGGACAAGATGATGATATTATTTTACGTCCAAACGATAAAATCTTTGTTGGCGGAATCGGCAATGTTGTAGCTTTAAAAAACGGTGTATCAGTTACCGGTATCTACGAAACAAAAGACGGTGAATCATTGCAAAAACTTGTTAGCTATGCAGGTGGTTTACTTCCTGGAACTCAAACAAGCGAAGTTACAATGACAAGTTTGGATAAAAAAACTCTAGAAAGAACTGCAAAAAACATTTCTTGGACAGAAGCTAAAAATACTAAACTTACAAGTGGTGATGTTATTGAATTCAGAGAATTATATAATACTGCAGAAAACACTGTAACGCTTCAAGGCAACGTAAAGC